>JFJP01034089.1_pt1 | contig 14095 bp, 13 predicted proteins | sample 431651 | NCBI WGS metagenome assembly JFJP01 (sample SAMN02602958, study PRJNA72255) | Microbial mat metagenome, whole genome shotgun sequencing project. | biome: fresh water; feature: sink hole; material: water; isolation source: purple microbial (photo- and chemosynthetic) mats found in... | reverse complement strand
GTGTTGATGACCGGCTATTCGCATCAGACGCACTACTTCAATGCGGAAAAAGGACGCGAAGAGGGCTATCAGGAGGAGTACAGCCTGATCCTGACCTTGAATACGGGAAAGGTGCTGGAATACTCGGGTCAGGGCGAGTCGCGTCTGCTGGAAGCCAAGACCATGGACAAACCGGCGTTAGTGGAAGAACTCAAACGGGAGCTGGAGGACAGGGGTCTGGGTGAGATTGAAGTCAGAGAGGATGCCCGCGGTGTGGTCTTGAACCTCGACAATATCCGCTTTCCTGCTGAATCGGCCACGTTGGTGGCAAGCGAGCGTGAAAAGCTGCGGCTGATCGGCGAGGTGCTGCGGCAGCAGGCCGACCGTGACATTCTGGTCGAGGGTCATACCGCCGATGTGGTCAGTGCCAGTGATCCGTGGGTGCTTTCCGAGGCTCGCGCCGCCGCGGTGGGAAACTATCTGGTGAATGCTGGGGTCAGGCAGCCCGACCAGATTGTCTATCGGGGTTGGGGTGCCACGCGGCCCGTGGCTCCCAACAATTCCGAAGAAGGGCGGGCGAAAAACCGCCGTGTCGAGATCACCTTGCTGGAAAACTGACCTTCCGCTAGAATGGGGTCATGTTTGACCGTCATCGAGCGCCGCGCCAAGAGGCTTCCAGTCCTGTCACCTTTCGTCTTGCCGGCCACGAAGCCGAAGGCAACCTGGTCAACCTTTCGGGCACCGGAGCCCTGTTCCGGTTTGACCACCGGATTCCCATTGGACCCGAGGCCGTGGGACAAACCGTGGTGTTCACCTCCTGGTACGACGTCGGTGCCTTGCTGAAGTCTCCCGCCAAAGCCATACGCTACATTGAGGAGCCGGAGAGCAAGCTTCTGGCCGTCCGGTACTTAGAAGACTAACGAGGTTCCCATGACTGCATCCGAAGCCTATTACAAGAAAGCCAAAGAGGCCATCCGCCAAGGAGAGGGCAAGCCCGACGAGCAGATAGCCGGAAACATCCGCGAAGTTCTGTTCTCGTTCCTCAAGGAACTGCCCGACAACCTGAAGCACGATATCTTCAATTTCTACTTTGAGAAGTTCCTCGACGATGAAGCCGCCGACAAATCGATCTACCAGCTGGCAGAAGGCCCCATGGCTATGATCGATTTTATGAACGGGCAGGTGGCCACCATCGATGCCGAGTTCAGCGAGGAAGAGTGGGAAATGATCAAGGAAGGCATCAACGCCAATGCCGAAGACATGGACCTGCGCCTGCTCAACCAGTTGATGACCGTTCTCGTCGAAAAAAAACGTTACTGAGGTGAGGCCCGACTGGTCCGTCCTCTATCAGGACGACCGGATCCTTGCTGTCCGCAAGCCTGCCGGTATCCACGTGCACCGTTCGGAGTATGACCGCGATGAACCGGCCCTTGTGGAAATCATCGAGGCTGAGACGAGCCTCAAACTTTTTCCTGTTCACCGTCTCGACCGGCCTACTTCGGGGGTTCTGTTGTTTGCCCTCGATTCGGAAGCGGCTTCGCTGCTGGGGGCTGCGTTTCGGGAACGCCGGGTCGACAAAACCTATTGGGCCGTCTGCCGGGGCTGGATGCCCGAAACCCACGCCACCTTTGACGTTCAGCTGGATGTGAAAGAACCGGCCAAGACCGACGCCGAGACTTTCTTCCGACCCTTGGAGTGCTACGAAGCGCCCTGGCCGCGCCGGGGGTTCTCCACGTTCCGCTTTGGACTGGTGGAGGCACGGCCCATTACGGGCCGTCGTCACCAGATCCGGCAGCATTGCGACGATTTGCGCCATCCCATTTTGGGCGACACCGTCTGGGGCGACACGGGGATGAACGGGTGGCTTGGCCGCGAGCTTTCCGGTTGCGGGCTGGGTGGGGGCGGTCTGCACCTCTGGTGTGTCCGGATGGTCTTTCCGCACCCCGATGGCAGGACTCTCGCCGTTGAGGCTCCCCTGCACGGACTCGACCAGGACCGGTTGGAATACTATCGCAGTTTTGCCTCTCCCCTTGCCCAAACCCTTCCAAACCGCTAATCATTATAAAATGACGGACCTGTTGCTCAAGGAATCGTCCCTTGGTTCCCTGAAATCGGAATTTTCCTCACGAATCACACGGTACACCGTCTCAGAACAAGAGTTGATCCGGCGTGCGGTCGACTGGGCCGAAGAGCTCCATCAGGACCAGAAGCGAGCCTCCGGGGAACCGTATATCATCCACCCCATCCAGGTTGCCGCCATTCTGGCGCAGCTGAAGATGGATGCCCCCACGGTGATTGCCGGGCTGCTTCACGATGTGCTGGAAGATACCCCTGTCACGGCCACCGACATGGAAAAACTGTTCGGTCCCGAGGTTGTCAGCCTTGTCGACGGCGTGACCAAGATTCATATTCTGCACGCCAAAACCAAGAGCGTCCAAGAAGCCGAAACCATCCGCAAAATGTTCTTCGCCATGATCAAGGATCTGCGGGTCATCATGATCAAACTGGCCGACAAAGTGCACAATATGACCACCTTGCAGCACCTCGGCGAAGATAAAATCCGCAGGATCGCCCAGGAGTGTCTGGATATTTACGCGCCTCTGGCCGACCGGTTGGGCATGTCCAACCTCAAAAACTACCTTGAGGATATGAGTCTGAAGCACTTGGACCGCGGTGCCTATTACCAGATCAAAGAGTGGGTCGACAGCAAGCGCGGCGAGCGTGAATCCTACCTGGACGAGGTCAGGGACCGCATCGTCGACTCGGCCCGGGGAGAAGGGATTGCCGTCCAGGTGGACGCCCGCGCCAAGCACTTTTACTCCATTTACAGCAAATGGAAGAAGGGCAAGGAGTTAGGTGAGGTGTTCGATATGCTGGGCGTGCGTATTTACTGCGAAACCCCCACCGAGTGTTACACCTTGCTGGGGGTGGTTCACAAGCTTTGGAAGCCCATCGAGGGTCGGTTCAAAGATTACATCGCCATGCCCAAGGACAACGGCTACCAGAGCCTTCACACCACTGTCATGGGTGAAAGGGGCCGGTTGACCGAAATTCAGATCCGGACCTTCGAGATGCACAAAACGGCCCAGCACGGTATTGCGGCCCACTGGATTTACAAGACAGGCGGGCGGGTCGACCAGAACGAATTCGCCATTCTGAATCGGCTCAAGAGCTGGCAGGAGGCTGCCGGCGAGGGTGACAATTTCCTGGACGAGGTCAAGGGGGAACTGCTCAGAGACGCCATTTACGTCTTCACCCCCAAGGGGAAAGTGGTGGAGCTGCCCGCCGGGGCCACCGCGCTCGACTTTGCCTACGCCATCCATACCGAGGTCGGCAACAAAACCATGGCGGCCAAGGCCGACGGGGCCATCGTTCCGCTGGGACACCCCCTGCGCAACACCCAGGTGATTGAAATCATCACGCATCCGGCGGCCCACCCCCACATCAACTGGCTGCGCAACGTTACTACAGGACGCGCCCGGGGCAAGATCCGCCACTGGCTGGCCCACAACGACGAGAACCTGGTGATCGACAAGAACATCGTTGCCAAGACCAACCGGAAGGACGCCACTCCCGTACCCCAGCCGCCACCGCCTGCGCCTGTCAAAATCGGCGACGATCCTTTGCCCACACAACGGGTTCTCGATGCCTCCAAAGTCGGCGTGCGGATTGAAGACCAGCGCAATGTTTTGATCCGTTTTGCCCAATGCTGCACACCGGTGACCGGCGACGCCATTGTCGGGTTTGTCAGCCGGGGGCGGGGCATCACCATCCACCGGGCCGACTGTTCGAATGTCAAACACATTCCCGGTATAGACGACAGGCAGATCGAGGTTGAATGGGAAACAGTGAGTCCCTTTGTGACGCGTCGTTTCCGGGTGGTCGCCAAACGAGGCGCCGACCTGTTCAGCGAAATCGAATCGGCTGTCCGCAAGCACAAGGGCCATCTGATTGAAGGCAAGCTCGAGGACGACCATGAAGGCCACCTGATCGGGGCCTTTACCATGGAGCTGGAGCACAAGGAAGACGTTCAGAAGATCCTCAAGGCCGTGAGGGCCATCCCCAGCATCAATGTCATTCAGAAGATCGACTGATGCCGCTGAACCTGGTGCTGATCGAACCCGAAATTCCGCAGAATACCGGCAATATCGCCCGAACCTGCGCCGCAACGGGGTGCCGTCTCCATCTGGTGCGACCCTTGGGGTTTGCGGTGACAGACAAGCATCTCAAAAGGGCGGGCCTCGATTATTGGGCCGATGTCGAGGTGCAGTTTTATGACTCGCTTCCGGCCTTTCTCGAGAGCCATGGGCAAGACCGCCTCTGGCTGGCTACCACCAAGGGTGTCAGAGCCCCCGACCAAGTTCCTTTTGGCACTGACGACTGGATTGTTTTCGGCCGCGAAACCGCCGGTCTTCCGGCAACATTGCTGCAAGCGTACCCGGACCAATGGATTCGGATTCCTATGAGACCGGGCACGCGTTCGTTGAACCTGTCGAATGCCGCCGCTGTTCTGACCTACGAAGCGTTGCGTCAGCTGGGGTGGCCTCACCTGGAGAGTAACCATGACTGACGAAGCACCGAAAATCCGAATTTTGGCTGTTGATGACAGCATTGTCAACCTGAAGCTTCTATCGATCTTTCTCGGGAAAGAAGGGTTTGAGGTCATCACCTCCCATCAAAGTGTTGAAACCCTTTCGCTGGCAATGCTTCATGAACCCGCACTGATCCTTCTTGATACTTCGATGCCAGGCCTGAGCGGACTGGAAGTTCTGCATCAGCTCAAGGCCAACACCCGGACTCAGGCCATTCCTGTTGTGATGGTCACCGCTCGAAACCAAGGAGCCGACGTGAAAACGGCTCTTGAGGCGGGAGCCTTCGACTACGTCAAAAAGCCCCATGATGAAGCCGAGATTGTTGCCAGGGTGAGGTCGGCAATCCGCCACCGGCAAAGCCTGGAAGGCTTGACCGGGTTGTTGCCGCCGGCCCTCTTCCTACGGCTATTGGAACGGGAACTGACCCTGGGTAAGCGAAACGGCTGGTATGTGTCCCTCTGCCTCATCCGCACTGACTTGGTGGAAGACACCGCCAAGCTTCTTTCCGGTAAACTCCGAAGCTCCGATTTGTTGGGACACCACCGCAGAGGGGACCTTGCAGTTCTTTTGAGCAGCTGTTCGAGTGAGCAGGCAGGGGGCTTCGTGCAACGGTTGTGCCGGATTCTCGATGCGGAAATGCCAGCAAGGCCCCGCCTTTCGATTGTCACCGCCGGCCCGTTAGAGTCAGTTACGGCAGCGGGTTTGATGGAGAAGGCCGAAGCTCTGCTTTGATCAGCGCTCTTCGTTGGAGAAGGGGGAAGGGTTGTTGCGGGCCTTGACCTGAGCCTTTTGACGCACGAGGGCGGCTTCCTTCTTGGCCCGGTCTTCCAGAAATTCTTTCGCCTGGTCCTGCATCCGTTCGATTTTCAAACGGCGCCGGGTTTCGGAGTCCATCATTTCGGGGTTTTCCACCGATTTCGACCGTACCGTCACTTTGGCGGGGGTTTTGAGCTTGGCACCATCGAGTTTGGCTTCGCGGAACGAGGCACCTGTCAGACTGGCTCCCGTCAGATCGGCGCCGCTCAGGTCGGCACCATCGAGACAGGCACCATCAAGTTTGGCTCCGGTGAGCTTGGCTCCGGCAAGGTTTTTTCCCAGGAGCACGATTCCCCGCAGGTCGGCTTTGAACCGGGGACCCATCGAGGCAGCGAAATCGTTCCACAAGGATATATCGTTTTCGGCCAAGGCTTTACGGAGAACCTTGTAATGCTTGTCGTTTCCGGAAAAATCTTCCTGTGCTTCGGCCATCGTGGGTCGAACTATAGACGTTCCCTCTTTCTTATTCAAGGCTTCGTGAGTATAGTGTTCCCATGCCAGACGATGTGATTTCGCCCCCGGCTTACATACGGTTCGACAAAAAGCAGAGAGAGGAGTTCCTCTCTCAATTTGGGATCACGGCTCCCGCCCAGCGTGAAATGTTCCACCAGCTGTGCAACAGTTGGCGGCCGCTGATCGATTTTCAGTCTTTTACGGCTGCCCGCACCGGTGTGGTGACGCACCCGGTGCATGAGACAGAAAACCTCATTGCCCGGTTCAAGGCTGCCAAGATGGGGCTGTTCACTTACCGCAAGAACGAAAAAGGTGAGCGCGTACCAAAAGACATCATTCTCTGTGAGGAAGAAAGCCCTCGGTATTGGTTTCACTTTGTTCAGGATTTGATTCAACAGGCCTGCGACAACCCCCGAAACCCCTACCTGACAGTAGGTTTACTGCGCACCAGGGAGATTCTTCTGCCTGCCGGCGGCATAGAAGATTATCCCTTGGAAAAGCTGTCCAAAAGCACCATCGATGCTCTGGCAAAAACCGAGAAGATGGTGTTTCTGACCTTGCAGGAGGACAGGATCCTCGCGACGAGCCAAACGCTTTCGCTCCTTTTAACCTTCTCGTCCGCCAAGCTGAGGTTCACCCTCAAGAATCCTGAAATCACCGCAGCGGCGTCGCGGTTGCTCAATCTGGGTTTGTCGGACGTCACCAAGAGGCTGGAGGACAAGGAATCGGGTTTCTGGCGGGGTTTGACCGAGGTTTTGCTAGAGCATCGGGACGACCTTCTGGCCGACCGGCGGCTCCACCTTGATCCCGGGTTCTTCCAGGCTGCACAGCTGTTCTACACCTACTTGACTAACCAGTTGGAAGAGGGCAAGAGGCTGAAGGAACAGGCCCTGGAGCGTGAGACCGATCTGCGGCAGCTGGAACAGTTGGTCCTTCAGGACAAAGACGTGGTAATGGCTCCCGAAGAGCTGGAAAGCAACCTGAAGCTGATGTTCAAGGACAAGTACCGTGAGAACTTTGAGGGGCTGCGGGAAGAGTTCTTCACCACTTACACACAGACCACGCAAAAAACAGCCTTGCCCGCCATTTTGACTCTCAAATCCGGGTTGGTCCACCGCAACAATCTCTACCGCTACTTTGTCAAACGCTTTGAGGGACTGATTCCCCTTCTTTTCCAAGAGTACCGAATCAAGATGGACAAAAGAGTCCGCAAACCCCATGGTAATTCCGACCTGGATTTTCTCAACAAGGAAAACCTTGAGCGGTCACTGGCAGAATGGACTGCCAAGACCGATCCGCTTGTCGGGGAGCTGTTCGAGAAGCCCAAGCTCCTTGCCGAGGCTCTGATCCATCACGGACGCACCAATCTGAACTTGATTTCCGTCGAGGAGATGAAACCGATCCTGGAGCGGTTCTTCAAATCCGGTGTGATGACGTTCAAGAGCTATCAGGAGGTGTACAGCCTTGATGTTCCCAAGCTTTACGACGAGTCGTTCAAAAGGCTTTCAGTGTTTACGCAGTTCTGGCGGCGGGTGACGGGGTCGTACCGGCTTCAAGGGCAGGATTTCCGGGTTTTATCACTGCCAAGGGAGAAGCGCCCCGAGGTGTCGCGCCCCAGCCAGAATGCCGTGTTCGATGACACTCCACTTGAGAATTTGAGCCCGGAAGAGCGTAAAGCACGGAAAGATGAGTGGAAGCGGCGCAAGCACGAAGGCGGCGGTGGCGGGGTGAAAAAGAATACCGAAGAAACCCCTGCTCCTGTTGTCCGTTCCTATTCCGAGGGTGAACGGAACAAAGCTTGGACCAGTTTCAAGGATACTATCGTCAAAAAAGACTGAGTCATCAAAGACTGAGTCTTCCGGTGGAACTCAGTCTCCTTTTCCCCGCTCCTGAAAGAATTCCTTGGAAATGGTTTCGAGGTCATAAGGACAGCTGAGTTTGAGTTGCTGGAACTCTGCCAGCAGATCATGGGCCCTTTCTTCTTGACCCATTTCCTCATGGCAGGCATACAGCCATAGTTGGCATTCTGCCAGATGCACGTAGTACTGATACGCCCAGTCGACAGGGCGTGTCCCCAGATCCTTGGCAGCCTCGAGAAACCCCGCCCGTTCCTTCCCCAGAAGGCTGGTCAGCTGATTGAGAACCCGCACGGCCCGGGAGTACTCCTCGTCTTCGTAATGCTCCCAGGCAAGGTTCAGACCGTAGTACACCAGATTGAACCCGATGGACCGCAGTTCTGCCACGGAGTTTTGAGCCGAAGTTTTCAGAGTGTACAGCCAGACTGCCTGAAGGTAAGCTACACCCCGGTCGATTTCCTCATCGTCCAGCAGCTTCAGGGCGATGTTTCCCAGAGCATCATAGTAGCGGTCATCTTGAAGGTGCGGCAGGTGCTTTTCCAGGACAGCTAGGGCCTGATCAGCGTCGAAGAAACTATGGTAGGTAACCAGATTGTAGGCGTTCCAGCCGATACGGTCCGAATCACCGGCGGCAACAGCTTTTTCAAGTCCTTGGACGGCCAGGAGAAAGGAGTCGAGGGCGGGCGCATCAGGATTGAAGGAGCAGCTGAACAGCCATTGGTACAGGTCGCTGGCCATCAACGGATCATGGGCCAGGGGCAGGTACTGTTCCACCAGACTGACAAAGGTATCGGGCGGCGTCTCGCGGGCCAGCTCGTGCAGAACGATTGACACCAGGTCGAGGGCCTGCTTGGCTCCCTTCTTTTTGGGACCGGTGCCGCCGAATTCGCGAATCAGCCTGTCCAGCAGCCAGCGCAGCACCACCTGCGACTCGTCGGGGCCGAACTGCGCCAGCTGCCGCCACGTGTGGGGTGACAGCGAGATGCCCTCGTTTTGCTTGGGGTTTTCCCAAAACAGAACCCAGTCTTTGACGACCAGGGGATGCAACTCGGCCTCGATGATCACATCCAGAGGTCGATGCAAAACCTTTCGGAAATCTTGGTTTTCGACCAAGGCTTCGAGAAAGGCAGGAAACCGGGTAATCTCAAACAGGCTGTCTAGGGCCAATAGCTACTCCTCAATGCAGGCAACGACGGCCACCCAGGAAGATCCCGGGCGCAGGGGCTTTCCATCGAGACCACCGGTAAACCGAACCTTCCAGCCAGTCAGCAACTCCCCAGACAGGTGTTCGGGGTCGTACCAGCGGTACCAGAGCGGAAACCGGCGGACTCTGTCTGGTTCAACAACCGTATACGTCCTGCCGAAGGTTCTGAGCTTAGGATACGCATCCGTGCGGCTCAAGACAAGGTGGGGAGCCCCTGTCCAGAAGCCTTGGTCTGGAATCACGTCCCAGTCTTTGCCCCCGGCGGCGGTGGCCTGCCGCTCAAACCAGGGTCGGCGGAAGGCATCGAAGACCAGCAGGCCCCGCGGTGCCAGAGCCCGCCGACAGCGGGCAACCAGGCGGCGTGCCTCGGCTGGACTCAGGGTGCCGATGGTACCATAGGCCAGCAGGATCAGGTCTTGGCCGTACGGGAGGGGGTATTTCCGAAAATCGGCTTCAAGGAATTGAACCTCAAGACCAGCGTCGGCGGCTTCACTTCTACCATAGGCCACCGACGGTCCGGCGGCATCAATGCCGGTGACAGACCAGCCCCTCTCGGCAAATAACAAAGCATGACGTCCAACTCCGCAACCCAGATCGAGCAGTTTCCCCGGACGGGCAGCCAGAGAATGCACCCATTCTACTTCGGCTTTGACTCTGGCCAAGGGGCGTGAGGCATCTTCCGAACGGTCGTCCAGGTGGGCCCACAGGGTGTGCGCCGCAATATAGGGGTCCGCCCAGAACAGACCGTCACCCGGGGAAAAAGCACGGGGCCGCCTGTTGGCCTTGACAAGGGTTGCCCAATCCATTGTTCCTCCCGTTCGGTCCATGGTATCCTCCGGCCATGCAACTGATTGCCCTCTGTCCGTTTGGCCTCGAAAAACTCACCCGCGACGAGGTGAAGGCCCTCGGGTTGAAAGTCGGTGGTCAGGCCGCCGGAAAGGTGTTTTTCGAAGGCGGTTGGGATGCCATTCTCAAAGCCAACCTGCACCTGAGAACCGCCGAGCGGGTACTGGCGGTGCTGGGAACCTTTCCTGCCGGCGATTTTGACCAGCTGTTCGAAGGGACAACCAGCCTTCCCTGGGAAGAGTGGCTGTCACCACATACTACCATCGTGGTGGAAAAGGTCAAAACGTACAAGTCGAAACTGACTTCGATTCCTGCAGTGCAAGGTATGGTTCAGAAGGCAGTCTTTCAGCGTTTGTGCGACCGTTGGGGCCTTCGCTCGCTGCCCCAGGTAGGCCCGGTGACCGGCCTGCGGGTGTATCTGGAACACGACCGCGCCTTGGCCGCCGTCGACACCACCGGCCCGGCGCTGCACAACCGCGGTTATCGGAAAAATGCCGGCGAAGCCCCCATCAAGGAAAATCTGGCGGCAGCGCTTCTTCTGTTTTCGGGCTGGCGTCGCAAGTACCCCCTCTACGATCCTCTTTGTGGATCCGGTACGATTCTCGCCGAAGCGCTGCTGTTTGCCTTCGACATTCCGCCGGGGCTGCGCCGGGCTTTCGCCTTTGAGCACCTGGTGCCCCATGTGGCGCTCGACTGGAAGATCCTTAAAGACGAGGGGCGTGCCAAAATCGATACCTCGCACCGGGTTCGTATTTGCGGCAGTGACAAAGATCTCCGGGTTCTTGAGGCTGCCCGGCAGAACCTGGACCGCCTGGAACTCGATGTGAAGGTTCAGCTGGAACACCTGTCGATGGAAGAGGCCCGCGCTGACCGTGTAGGGGCCGGTGACGACGCAGGCTTCTTGATCACCAACCCTCCCTACGGGGAACGCCTTAACGACCGGCCCCATGCCGAAAATCTGTCGCGCCAGATGCGTCACTTCAGCCGCACCTTTCCTGGCTGGAAGCTAGGCGTGCTGACCAGCCTTGAAACCTTTCCCGCTCAGATCGGCTTGGAAGCGTATGTGGTGCGGAATCTGGTCAACGGACCTTTGCCGGTGAAGTACTACCAAATTCAGCTGTGAACGCTTTTGTCGTCTGGTGTTCTTGACAACCAGTGGATCGTGTTCTTATATAGAGAAACAAAACGACCCAAGTCAAGGAGTTTCTCATGAGTTCTCTGATGCGCAAGGCGGTACTTTCCGATCGGGATCTGCCCCAGAAGTGGTACAACATCGTTTCCGATTTCAAGAATCCTCCCCAGCCGATGTACCATCCGGCGACGGGAAAACCAGCAACGCCTGAACAGATGGCCGTGCTTTTCCCCATGGAAATTCTGAAACAGGAAATGTCGTCTGAGCGCTGGATTGAGATCCCCGACGAGGTGCAGGACATTTTGAAGCTCTACCGGCCCAGTCCTCTTCAGCGGGCCGTGGCTCTGGAAAAAGCCCTCGAAACTCCTGCCAAAATCTTCTACAAGTGGGAAGGCGTTTCACCGGCGGGAAGCCACAAGGTGAACACCGCCATACCGCAGGCGTACTACAACAAAAAAGAAGGGACCAAAAGGATTGCCACGGAAACCGGAGCCGGGCAGTGGGGATCTTCGCTGTCGCTGGCTGGATCCTTGTTCGGCATTGACGTGAAGGTCTACATGGTCAAAATCAGTTATGAACAGAAGCCGTACCGGCGCATGCTGATGGAAACCTGGGGCGGCAAGGTGGTGGCCAGTCCTTCCATGGAAACCAAGGCAGGCCGGGACGCGCTGGCCGCCAACCCCAACAGCATGGGTTCGCTGGGCCTGGCTATCAGTGAGGCTGTCGAAGACGCTGCCGGCAGGGACGACACTAAGTACGCCCTGGGTTCCGTGCTCAACCACGTTTGTCTGCACCAGACCATCATCGGGCTGGAAACCAAGAAACAGCTGGAGATGTTCGATGTTGAGGCCGACGTGGTCATTGGCTGCCACGGCGGCGGCTCGAACTTTGCCGGCCTGGCCTTTCCCTTCATTGGTGACAAGCTGACAAAGGGCAAAAAGACTCAGATCATAGCGGTGGAGCCCTCGTCTTGCCCGACTCTGACACGCGGCACCTACGCTTTTGACTTCGGGGACGTGGCCGGCATGACTCCCATTATGAAGATGTATACGCTGGGTCACGATTTTATGCCCCCGGGCATCCATGCAGGGGGGCTTCGGTATCACGGTGCGTCACCCTTGGTCAGTCAGTTGCTGCACGAGGGGCTCTTGGAAGCCAGGTCTGTTGACCAGCTGCCCAGTTTTGAAGCCGCCGTGCAATTTGCCCGTACCGAAGGGTTCTTGCCGGCACCGGAAAGCTCGCACGCCATCCGAGCCGCCATTGATGAGGCCCTCGAGTGCAAAAAAACTGGACAGTCAAAGAACATCGTCTTCAATCTCTCGGGGCACGGTCATTTTGACCTCACCTCGTACGAGAAGTACTTCAAAGGCGAGTTGCAGGACTACCCGCTGCCAGAATCTGATCTGAGAGCCTCGCTGAAGGGCCTTCCCAAGATTTGAGGCCTGACGGGGAATCACCACACCGAAAAGACGGGAGCTTCTGTCTCGTCGTCGGTGTGGAAGACTCTCCAGCCCGGTTCTCCGGGGTCGGCTACGATAAACACCGTGGCAGCGAAAATTCTCAGTTTTCCACCATGAGCTTCTTTCCAACACGATTTGGGGGCCAATCTTCCCAGGACGGGTACCGTGATCGGAGCTGTTGAAATAAAAGCCCTTCTGACAGCTTCCGCCAGCCGGCGGTTCTTATCGGCTGAGGGCAGCCAGGCCGAGTGCGGTGCTTGAATCAAGCGGTTGAAGATTGGAACCAAGTTCTGAAAAACAGGTGAACTTGGGTTGGGAAGACCCGGACTTCCGTTTGCCAGTTCCTCCAGCACCGCGGTGTACAGCCGCTCAAAAGCCATGGCAGGCTGCTGCTGTTCGCTGTGACCTGTCCATCGTCTGAGACTCTGCCCCTCATCGGTGTCTGGCAGCAGGAATCTCAATGCCGACAAAATCGCTTCGGGCTGATCGGAATGTGTCTGGGTGATGGAGGCTTCCAGAAGAGCGGGGGTGACTCGTCCGGCGGGACCTTCGCACGAAAGGGCGGCATTTCGCGAAACCACTGAAATTTCGGAACCCCAGGGAACAGGTAGCCAGACATCTTGAGGGGAGGGTCTGAGCCAGCGAACGCCCATCTGCCAGGCAGAACGGCCCCCTCCGGCATCGACAGCTGTCACATTCAAGCTGGCCGTTCCCTTTCCTTGGGTTATTTCCTGGGCCTGGCTTGCTGTCTGGCACTCTTCCAGACTCAAGAGTCCCGCCAAGGTGCCGGTGTGGGTTGAGCCTGCCCAGACCCCGGCCAGGTTCTTTGTGCCGTTGCGCTCCAGAATTCTCAGGTCCACGGTATCGTCGACGGCCGGTACGGCATGCCATGCCAAGACCGCCGTTCTTCCCGAGAGGAACCCCGGCTGTCCGGCGAGGGTGAGGCCCCGGACCGAACTTTGGGGAGTGTCGATGCGGACGGGAAGGAAAGGCAGCCCTGGTTCTGTGACGTCGGTCACATAACTGGCGGCCAGCAGGGGCCGGCCTGAGAGCCTTTGGCCGGAAATCGTCCAGGTGGTACCAGACCGAAACCGACGCAGTTTGTTGACCAGAAGCTGACCCTCAGCAGAGAAGGGCTGCGGCAGTGAAAGGTCTTTCCATAAAGACCGGTCGGGTTCAGTGCCCAGCTCGGGCCACAGCTCCAGGATGCACGTCCACGAGAGACCTTTTTGAAGGGATTGCAGAAGAAAATCAATCTGGGGGGCCCTCGTTTCCCACCATTCCAGAAAGCCGAGGGTCCGGGCCAGAAGATGGCAGTCTTCCGGGGTCCACGCGGCTTCTTTGGACCACCGCTTTCTGGCGTGATGAAATCCTTGACAGTACGCCTCAATGCGGGCTTTCTGTGCCAAACTGGAGTGGGAGACTTCGGCCGCCAAGTCGGCAGTAAAGGACCAGTGGCCGACAAACACATCGACTTCGGTACGGGCAGGCGAACGTGCCTGAGCTCCCAGTTGTCCCCTCCAGAAGTCCCGGGCAAAGAGAGCTTCGTCGCCCGCCTGACGGGCATGCCACCAGCCCAGGGCCCAATCGCCCCCCAGAGGATGCGAAGCAGAAATGTGTGCATGGGTAGCAAGAGAGTGAAGGGACACTTCACCAAAAGGTGAAACCAAATGATACTGCTTGGCCATTCCTAGAGCTTAATACACGCAGACCCGGTTTCGTCCACTATCCTTGGCGCGATAAAGGGCCAAGTCGGC
>JFJP01020524.1_pt1 | contig 14095 bp, 7 predicted proteins | sample 431651 | NCBI WGS metagenome assembly JFJP01 (sample SAMN02602958, study PRJNA72255) | Microbial mat metagenome, whole genome shotgun sequencing project. | biome: fresh water; feature: sink hole; material: water; isolation source: purple microbial (photo- and chemosynthetic) mats found in... | reverse complement strand
TACCTACATGTGGTTAGGGGGGATGTGCCGCTATGACGCGGACCGTTCCTTCCTCGACGCGACCAAGACCGGACCATCCTGGAGCTACAACAACGCCAACATCAACGAGTTCGGCAGCATCGGTTCCTTGGACCAGAACAACAACGAACCCAAACACTTCGAGAGCAGCAACCCCTACAGCAACTGGCTGAAGATCATGACCCGGCGCAGGACCCGGGCCAGCGAGACCAGCTACGGCGGAGACTCCACGTTGCTGACCGGCCCCTATCGCGGGGTCAGCTTCGCCCCCTGGGCACACCTCGACAATACCGGAACCCAACGCCTGACCCCGTGGTTGGCGCAGCATTTCATCTATCGCGCCGTCTCCGGGCCTGGCTACTACCGCGAGGGCTGGAACAAGGGTAGTTGGACCGCGCAAAGGACAGGGGATTACGGCCTCTTCACCGCGCCTGGCGACAAAAAAGCTTTGCAGCAACCCTATGAACCCGATCTCGGCTTCTGGAATGCCGGCAACGCCTATCCGTCGTGGTGGAACACCGTCACCTACGCCAGCGGTGACAGCGCGCGGACCAGCCCGGTGCCGCGCTACGGCGACCTGGTGCAGGATAATTCCGTGATCTGGCGTTGCGAGGCGCCACCATTGTTCGTCTATGACACCACCGACCGGTCGGCGGACGACACCTTGGGCGCGCGCAATATGCTGACTGGCCAGAATGGGACTGCGAATGGCAATAAATACCTGAATGTCCAGTTGCGCAATGCCTTCGCCATCAAAAACGACGACCCGTTCGCCTTCGGCGTCGCAGGCTCCTCCGCTCTCGATCAATCCCAGGCCGGCAAGGTGGCGGTCAGCAACATCAGTCATCTCGTCCTGGCCAGTGCCAAGACCGCTCCCAGCGTCGCGAATGGCGCGGCGCGCGGGCGGTGGGGCAGCCTGACCATACCTGGGTGGTATAGCGGCCTTAACGACAGTCGGAATCCAACCCGGGACACAGGATTTGGCAGCTACCTGACCGCCGGTTTTCCCGGCAGTGCACCCAGCGGTGATGAATCAGCAGCGCATCCCACCTGGGTCTCCCTCCGCTTCGGGGTGGTCGGCGGCTTCGACAACAGCCTGCGCGAGGCGCGCTCCAGGCCTTTCGACCTCTTCTTCACCTATGCCCTGAATCTCCGCTGACCATGACCCATCACCGTCGCGCCAGCGCTCTCATCCTGATCATGGCCATCCTGGTCATGGTCGTGATCATCGCCTTCGGCATCCTCGCCTTCGTCAGCGATCAACGCGGTTGGGCCCGCTTCAAGCATGAGGACGCCATCCTGCGCCAGACCCTGCTGTCAGGCCGGGCGCATGCCCAGATGGTCCTGGAGAAGAACTATGCCGACAACGCAGGGACCGTCACCCAGCTGAGCGGCCAGGAATGGCTCACGGCGTTCGCCGGCAATGCGGTCACCGACCTGTGGCGCTTCGAGCCCGGCCTGGCCTCGGCCAGCCCGGCGGTTGCCGGCGTCCCACATGGCTACAACGAGGGCTACTGCAGCCACCCGGGAACGGGCAAGTGGTTCACCATCGCCTGGCTGGATCGTGACCTGCGGCCGGTCGAGGCGAGCAAGGCCAGCCTGCATCTCCGCTATGCCATCGCCCCGATCGACCTGTCGGGTCTGCTACTGGCCAACAAGGCACGCTACGAGCATTTCGATCCAGGTGCGACGGCGCTGGACCCAACCTACCTGCGCGGCGCTACCGAGTCGGCAGCGACAGTTGGCGCAGTTGCAGCTGGTGACACTTTTGCCACGACTGCCAGCTTTCCGCTGGTTCCGCTCAGCGGCACCTACCCGAATGGGACTGACCGCGCCATCGGACGCAGCGATGCCACCAGGGGCTACGATGCCCTGCGCTATAACTCCTGGCGGCCGATCCCCGCCGACCACGCCTTCAGCGCCCACATGTTGATGACCATCGGCATGGGCTTGGATGACAGCCGCCCCCGCACCTTGGCCGATAGCTTCGTCAATCCAAACGGCACACAGAAGACCGTGGCCGGCAAAACCTCGCTGTATTACACCAGGGTCAAAGGAAACCTCCCTGATATCTGGCGGCACCAGAGCTATGCGGCGGTGAAACTGGCCTATTGGCAATTCTCGGAACGGTTCCGCGACTACCTCCCCTTCGAGCAGAATCCCCACCCGCCCGTGCCTGGCAGCGTAAGCGGCAACGAGGCGTGGAATACCAACTATTGGGGTGGTTCGACCACCCGCCCGTCCACCCTGCCAGGCATCACCAACCGCCATCCCCTGGCCCTGCTCTTCACCCTGCAGACGGATCCGGTGGCCCTGACCGCCGCCTCCAGTTCGGCGGCACTCGACACCACCGCCCGCGGCCTCAATGACATCTGGAACCAGGTCGATCACATCAACTGGTGGGGGATGCAGCAGGGCCTGCGCCTGCACCAGATCAACACCGGCGCCAGTCTTGCCACCGGCATCCCCAACCCGCCCAGCGGCGCCAACGGCCTGACCGAATGCTGGTCACCCTACGGCAGCACGGTCGGACGCTTCGGCACGCGGACGACGACGGTGAAGAAAACCCAGGAGATGGCCTACCAGTGGACGCCGGACATCAATACGGCCCCACGGCAGGTCCTGCGTGCCGTGATCCGGCTTGCCGTGCCCTCCGATAACGCCTCGCCCAGCAACAGCGCCGAATCGGACGATGCAACTTATAGCGCCTACATCGATGACATCGTCGCCAAGATCATCGCCGGCCGGCCCTACCTGACGCAAAACGACGTTAAAATGGGCTACTCGGCCTGGAGTAGTGATGCCGCCACGCGGGAGATGCTGCAGAACTGCTGCTACGGAAGCGGGCCAACACCCGGACCGGCTCCGGGAAGCGGACCGCTGGCGCAATTCAAGGTCAAGTCGTCCGGCACATCCTCAGGCCTCGACTACGTCGTCATAGAAGGGCGTCATCTCAATCGCTTCTGGACCGACAAGATCGCTGGCGCCACGGATAACGGCGATGCCGTGTACCGCCTGCTGCAGTTTCCAGGTCCGACCACCCGCTGGGTCCAGTTGACCGGCGCCAACCGCGGGGCCCATTATTTCGACAGCACCACGGGCACGGCCTCAGCTTCGGGTGCCGACACCCGGATCTGGTTGCAGGGCACCGCCAGCCTGCCGGGCAGCGGCAGCGTGATCAACATCCACTATCCCGGCCTGACCTTCTCCATCGGCAACAGCCGGTGGTTCCGCGTGGCCATCCGCGCCGAACTCGCTGATCTCGACGTGCCGGCGGCATCGCGCAGCACCTCAATGGACATGGTCGTACACCTGGATCCCGACCTGTCCGGCCCTGACAGCGGCACCAAGCTGTGGGACAGCGACATCCCTTACTGCGATCTGGAAAATGACGTACAGTGGCGCATCGGCACCTATGGCGGCAGCCTGGTGTGGTGAGGTCTGCACCACCCCACGTCCTCGCCAGCACCGCTTTGCCCACCGTCCTGGCACGATAGGCTTTCCCCGATGGTCACCTCCGCCTCCTCCAGTCCTGTGTCCCTCGCCCCGGGATGGCTGCTTGAAGCCATCCTCGCCGGTGAACAGGAATCGATCGCACGGATTGCCAAAGCTGGCGATGTCCCGGCGGAACTCCGGCAGCTCTACGGCGAATCGCCACCCGCTGAAGGTCTGGCGGCGTGCTCGGCTGCGTTGCGCCGGATCTGCGCCGCTGAACCAACAGCCGGCCAGTCCTGCGTATTGGCCGCCGTCAGCATCCTGCGGCTATCCGCTCTCGGACATGACGATGCGGCCTGGAGCGAACTGATTCCACGTTGGCTTGGCCCCAGCCTGATGCCGGCTGAACGCGGCCTTGGCCTCCTCGCCCTGGCGCTGCTGGGCCGTGACCGGCTGTGCGCCGATGACTACGCGGAGCTGATGGACGAGGCGATCCTCCTGTTGCCAGAGGACGCCCCCCTGCGTGGCGCCCATATCTACCAGTACGCCCTGTATCTTGGTCTGCGCGGCATGCTGCAGAGGATCACCGCCATCGTCGATCTGCCTCATCCCGGCGACCAGGAGCCGGAGATCGGCCCGGACCTGCTCGCCGAGTGCTTCTATGATGCCGTGTGCTGCGGACGCACTGCCCAGGCGGCGTTCCTCGAGCGTCGTTTTGCCGCAACTCCTGAGGCGGCCTGGCAACTCGGCCTGATCCACCTGCATCAGGTCCACCTGCCGGTGTTCACTGCGATAGCGAACCGCACGCCGCTGCCCGCGACCGGTGAATCGCCTTCGTTGCCGCTGATGCACGCCCTGCTCGGTAGCGATTCCGATCTGCTTGACGCCTTCGAGGTCGATGGCGACGCCGATGAGATCTCGCCGCTGCTCGGTTATGACGCCTTGCGCATCGCCCTCGCCCGGCGAGATCATGCCGCAGCCCGGACGATCCTTGAGCGACGCGCGCTGAATTCGTCACGCCACTGGCTCGATGATCTCTTCCTCGCCCGCCTGCTGCTGCTCGAAGATCGACTGCGCGAGGCCGGCGTGGCCTTCGCCCGTCTTGAAGCCTCGGCAGCGCGCTACGGTGCGATCGAACGCGTCGAGATCGAACTGCGCCTGGCTGCTGAGCTGTCCCGCCATGACTGCTGCCGACTCGGACTCCTCGCCGGCGGTCTGCCAAGCCAGGTGACATCATCGAGGGCTGAATGACGCCCCAGATCACTCCCGGCTCCGGAGCGACTGCAACCTTCCGCAAGGCCCAGCAAGAGGCGCGGATCCGCAGTTCCCACGTCGGCATCCCGGCGCATCCAAGCACCAGCCCACCCAGAAGCGGCGTCCAACCCGATGCCCGCGGCATGGTGCTGTGCCCATTCTGCAATAAGACCTTCCCGTTCAGCGCAGCGCTGCTCGACCGCCAACTACGTTGCAGCGGCTGCCGCAGCATCTTCCGCGTCGCCGGCGACCGCCGCAGTTTCCGCATCCAGGCAGCCAATGCCCAGCCATCAGCCGAAGCCGGCACGCTGAGCAAACTGACCCGCTCGGCAATCCGCAATGCAAACGCCAGTCTCAACGAAGCCGCCGCCGAGGCTCTACGTGCGCTTGGTGGCCAGGATCGGCCACCTCCGCCCGGTTCACGCTCCAAGCTGCCAACCCATGCCGGCTCCACGACCGATATAGGCACGCGCAGCGTGCGGAGAGCCAAGCAGACCGCCATACTGACCGGGGAGGGTCTGAACGAAGGCAAACGCCGCCAGCGCCTGCGAACCATCCTCACCGCCGTTGCCGCCTGTCTGCTGGCAGCGACAGCCCTGGCCTGGTGGTCTGGATCGGACCCTCGGGTCGATGCGTTGTGGCGATTCCAGGGTGAGGCCGGTGGCTACCGCACCTGGGCCGCAGGCCTGGCAGCGATGCGTGCCGCAAGTTTAAGCGAATCGATCGAGCCGGTTGTCGGCCTCGAGCGTGCCCGACTGTCGACGCCGTTGGGCGTGGATGCGGCCAGACTTCGTGAAGCGTTGAGCGGCATGCGCGTGCTGCGTCGGGGCGTCCTCTGGGTGGAAGCTTCGCGTTCCGGCGAGGCCACTGCCCTGCTCGGCGCGAAGGACCTCAGCGACGCCAAGGCCCTTGAGGCCTTCCTTGCCGCTTGCCGCAAGGATGGCATCTCCGTCCGCACCTGGCCAGAAACGATCACCGTTGCGTGCCAGGGCCAGCCTGCAGAGGCGGCCGAGGCGCTGACCCTGCTGCTCAACCGGACCGTTCCTCGCCGGGGTGGATTTGACCCGATCACCCTCCTTGAAGAAGGCAAGATTCCAGACCACATACGGATCTGCGCCTTCAGCGGTGAAGAGGGAGCGTTGTTGCAACCCTCCGGCCCTGCTACCAGCCCGATCGCTTACCACGGCAGACTGATCCGCTGCACTGGTCCAGGCTGGCCAAATGACTGGGCAGTTCTCGATTTGGCAGTCAAAAAACCCTGATCACCAGACCTGGTCCCAGGCGATGACCAGGCCGGAACCAAGGGAGTCGAGGCAGATCGTCCAACGGCCGGTATTCACCTGGCCCAAACGTCCACCGTCGCGTGGCAACGAGGAATAGCCGCGATAGGCCATGGCCGGGATGGCAACAGTGAATGGAGCCGGTGCCCCGCGATCATCGACCACCTGCCCCCCGAGCAGGGATACTCCAAGCCACAAGGGCCAGTCGTAGATGTCCGCAGCGGTCAGCAGAAGGTCGTGCTGCACGTGATCCGCCGGGACAAGGAGGCCTCCGCCGGCCTGCTCCGCCAAGCGCTTCGCTTCATCTGGCCCGATCAATCCAGGACTATGGTATACAGCGATACGTTTCCTGCCACACGGGACAGCCACGTCCTTCAGGACAGATAGGTCTCCACGACGGGCAGCCAGGATCGAGGCGCCCTGCCAGGCAAGATCGTGACGATTCAGGCGACGTCCGGCTTGGATCAGTTCAGCGCAGGCGGCATCGTCAAGCGGGTTGCCGATTACCTTCAAGCCTTGAGCAGGTTCCAAGAGCAGGTCATCAAGCGTGGTCAGTTGATTATCGCGCAGATCAAGGACCTCAAAAGGGCGACCTGTAAGACCCTGAGGGACGACGCGCAGTCCGCAACCGCGCAGCAGGAGCGTGCGCAAAGCCGGAGCTTGGGAAATACCCGCGAGATCTCCAATCTTGCAGCCAGAGAGATCCAGTTTGGCCAGTTTCGGCGCCTCCACTGGTGGCCAGGCGGTCAGATTCGACTGGCCGGCATCCAGGAACGTCAGATGACGTCGATGCCGATCGATGACCGACGCTTCGATCCTGGGGACCCCACGAAGGTAGAGTATTCTCAGTTCAGGCAGATCGAGACTGGTCAGGTCCGCCTGGACGCAGCCATTCATCGATAGTTCCGTTATCGGCAATCCGCGCAAAGGCGTCAGATCGCGAATCGGGGTCAAGCTCAAGTCAAGACGGGCGAGTTGTTTCGCTGCCGTCAGGATTCCCAGATCAGCAACTTTTATTCCTGCCAGAGACAGGACTCTCAGGTCATCAGGCTTCAGTCCAACCAAGTCGGCAATGGGATTACCACCTCCTCGCGCTACGGAGCGATGCGATTCCCGGATATCATTGTTGCCGTAGGTCGCCGAACCAAGCAGAAGCGTATTCAGGTTGGAGGGCAGGCCGGCCAGGCTGGCAAGGCGATTGCCCGAGAGATTCAGGGTTTTCATGCCAGTGAGGGCTGCCAGCGGACGCAGATCAGAAATCTCGTTCCCCGACAGGTTCAACTCACGCAACGTGGTCAGGCGTGCAAGGGGACGCAGATCGGAAATGCGGTTCTGGTTCGCGATCAGACTCTGGCAACCGCTGCTGGATAACGGCGACAGATCCCGGATCTCATTGCCGGAAACGAACACGCTCCAGGCCCGCCGGCCATGCAGTGGTGCGAGATCGGTGATGCCCATATCGGCGAGGGCGATGCTGCCTATCGTTGGTGCAGCAGCGAACAGGCGGAGAATATCGTTGCCGCAGGGTTGATCGACTACCCAGGTGCGATCGACAAGAAAACCGAGGATCGGATTCAGATCCGGCCGACGCGCCACCAGATCGATGGCGATGCCCACAGCGCGTGACGATTCACCGCGCGACCACAAGGACTGGGCGCGGATGCGATCTGCCTGATCATGCAACCCGGCATCAGGTCGTTGACGGATCTCCTTGAAGAGATCCTCCTGGACGGTCGCGTTGAAATCAGTCGGCGATGAACTGACGGCATACGCGCGCAAGAGGGCCTGGGCTCCAAGAGCCGAATCCGGATGGTCAGCTGCCAGCAGGCGGTAGGCGCTCAGGGCGGCTTCACGCTGGCCCTGGCGCAACAAGGCATCAGGGGCGACCAGGGGCGACACCAGTTCAGCCATGGCCAATCGTTCGATGCGCAAGCGCTTCAGACGGGTCTCAGGGGCGAACCACCGGAGACCTATGCCACGATGTTCGCTGCCACCCAGCGCCAGCGGTTCGCTGATCACCACCGGCTTGCAGCCAGCAACAGTAAAGGTCATGGTGGTGTCAATGACTTCAACAGTCAGATGGAATGCTGTCCCTGAACTGGCAGGCCGCTCAAGCAGATAACTGGGGTTATACGGCAAAACATCGGGCTTGGCCAGGTAGGTCGCCGAGAGACTCAACTGTTCCGCCGACTGAAGCTTGATCGCCCAGCCAGCAGGGTGATGCCACCACCCAGTCGGCGAAGTCAGGGGCGCATTGATGACCATTTCGATCGTGTCGAATGCCGGGAGTTCGAGGTCCAACTCCAGGCGCACCCCACCGCGCAGACCTGGACGCTCAATCCACCACCAACCCCAGGTCTTCTGAGTTGCCTTGTCTGGATCCACCGTCACCGCTGGCAGGCCACCAGTGACCGGGATCGGCGACACCGCCAAGGGATGCAGTGCTGCGTCCACCGCCTGCATCCCGTCCGGCATCTCGTCGCGGTCGAAGTGAGCGGTCGCGATCGTCGTCCAGGTCGTCCAGCGGCGCAGATTCTGCACTGAAACATAGCCGAAGAACCCAAGCGCGACCAGCAGCAGGGCGGTGCCCAGGGCCCACGGCAGAGGATGCCGGCGGGCCCGACGATGGATGCGCCTGATCAGGCCGGGCAATCGGACCACGACACCGCTGCCGGCAGCGAAGCGCTCCAGGTCGCTGGCCAGCGCATCCATGTCGGGATAGCGATCTGCGGGATCGCGCTGCAGACAGCGCAACGCGATGCGTTCAAGCGCCTTCGGGATGCCCGGGACGTGGACGCCGGGACGGACCACGTCCGTCTCGTTGATGGCAGTGAAAATCTCGTGGTTGCTCGGGGCCTGGAACGGTGCGCGTCCGGTCAGCGCATGATAGAGCACCGCGCCCATGCCCCATACGTCGGTCCGCACATCAAGCACAGCCTTGCTGCCGCGGGTCTGCTCCGGCGACATGTACGGCGGCGTGCCCACCGTCGATCCGGACACCGTCAGCACCTCGTCGGAGGACAAGTCGCGGGCGAGCCCGAAATCCATCACGATCGGTGTACCGTCCGGTTGCACCATGATGTTGGCCGGATTCAGGTCGCGATGGATGATGCCCTGGCGATGGGCATGAGCCATGGCCCGCGCGCTCTGCCCAAGCAGATCGGCGATGCGGATCCACGACGGTTTTTCCTCGGCCCTCCACACGTGCAGCGAGCGGCCATCGATGTAGTCCATGACGAACCACGCTACCGAACCGTCCTGACCGAAATCGCGCAACCGGCTGAGATGCGGGTGGTGCAGGCGCAGCAGAGCGCCGATCTCGACCATGAAGCGGCGGCGCTCCTCGACCGCGGCGTACTTGCCCGAGGACATGATCTTGATCGCCAGACGCTGCTCAGAGCCCTGGCAATGACACTCGTAGACCGTACCCATGCCACCGCGACCGATGCGTCTGCCGACGATGTAGCCGGCGATGTTGGGCCGCACACCGGACTCACCTGATTCTCGGCCAAGAGGCGGATCTTCCTGGCCTTCAAGCTGATTCTTGACCCAGGCCTTGCTGCGTTCGGACAGCAGATCATCGGCGAACGGCAGTTCGCGGGGCTGGTCAGCAGCGGCAGGAACCGGCCCGTCGATCCCGCTCATAGCGGCAAGTATCCCGCGGCTCGCACTGCGCGCCAGCGCCAGCCGGCCGGACCTGGGCGGTTCACGCGCATCAGGCCGGGAACATGCCCATGATGGGCGGATAGTCTCCAGTGCAGATGAACCACAGCCATGGATGCACAATGGTGACGATGGCCATGGCCAGTTCGCCAAGGATGAGCCCGATGAACAACGGCTTGAGGTCCTGGTAGATCTTGCCGCCGGCAAAGCGCACGATCAGCACCTTGACCGCCCAGCCGATAAGCACCGAAGCCCAGGTCCGAGCGCACATGTACGTCCCCATGACCACGAACAGCAGCGGATGGAACGGGAACCAGGTCCAGCGGAAGCGGCACAGCGAAACCGCCAACACCATGACCAGTCCGAAGGCGATCCAGCCAAGTTCCACGTTCTGCAGGCCGGTGTGGCTGATTTCGCCAATCTTGCCCAGTCCCGAAGTCGCCGCCGTCCCGGCATAGCGACCCGTCTCGATCAGGTGGTTGATGCCCCGGGTGGCATTGTCGAGCCCGTCCGCCCCAGGCCAGAAGGCGAAGGCGTCGCGCCCGGCACCGAAGTTATACATGCCCCACAGACTGGCGCAGATTCCCGCGATCAGCGCCACGACCATGACGCCACCGGCGATCAGGACGAGGGGCAGGCGAGGAGTTCCGGCGTTGTCGGCGATCTTCAAGGCCGTGCTGGCGAACGGCAGCAGACTTTCGCGCGTCTCCTTGAACATCGCCGCGCCGACCAGGAACACGGCGACGATCGATCCCGGTCCGATGGCGCCGAAACCAAGCAGGGTACACATGACGTGGGCCGGGGCCCAGCCCGCCTGGACCAGCGGCAGGCCGGTCTCGCAGACCACCCGGCTGAGCACCAGCATGAGGACCAGCAGGGTCAGCGAGAAGCAGATCGCTACCAGCCAGTCCATGCCGAAGCCGCCGACCAGCACGGCGACGAAGCCTGCCGCCGCCAGGAGGAATAGGCGGGCGGCCCACGCCTGCTCGCCGGCGACATCCGGACGGCGGCGGCCGATGGCGGCAATCAGTACGGCCCAATAGTAGTGCCGGCCGGTGAACAGGATGATGGCAGCGAAGCCGATGTTGGCACCGACACGGAAAGCCTCGCCGTTCATGGTCGTACCGCTGACCATATACCATTGTGTGCTGAAGAGCAGCAACACCGCCCCACTGATACCCACCGAGAACGAGATCTCAGTGGCGATGAAATAGCTCAGGCCGATGATCGAGAAATAGATGCCGCCGCTGCTCAGTCCGCTGGCGCCACCCGACTGGGCGAGTACCGGAAAGCTCAGCTTCAGCGGATCGGCGTTCGACCACTGCAGCGGAATGCTGGGCAGGGTTCCGGGAAGCTGTATGGCAAGGAAGTTGAGCGTATGCACGCATACGACCGGGACGAATCCCCACCAGAACAGGCGGCTGCGGAATACCGAGGCTGTGGCGCTCTCACCCGCCCGCCCCATTAACGACGAGGCGAGGGTGGCGATCGGGTAGGCGATCTGCTCATGGCTGGCCCACTGCCGATGCACGACCAATGCTAACATCAGGCTGGCGACCGCGAAGGTGATGACCAACGGCAGCCAGAACATCAGCGTCGGCAACCATGGTTTCAGCGGGATCTCAGACGGTGGGACCAGCTTGTCGCCGGTCTGCAACCCGTTGAGGAAGCCAGGGAATACACGCTCGTAGAGCTTTTCAGAGGCCGGAAGGTCCCGACGCGTCGCCTCGGCCAGGCGGGTGTAGGCGAGATTCCAGGCCGGCGGCGTATCCTTGCCGACCGCCAGCGAGACCGGCATGCGCTTGAGCAGTTCGCCAACCGCCGGTGAGGCGCGGGCTTCGCGGGTCTGCAGACGTTGCCAGGCGAGGTTGGCGCCAGTGCGGGCAAGACGCTGATCAGCCAGGAACTCGCGCGGCGGAACCAGGCTGGCAAGATCGAGTGCCTCAGCGTAGGCGGATGCTTCGACACCAGCAGACGCGAGTTCGCCGGCGATGGAGCCCTCAGCCAGGCGGCCGCGCTCAGCCGCCAGAGCCGCGCGCAACGGCGCCGCCACCGGCGTCCCGTCCATCGGCATGGCTCCGGACGGCAGATGGCCCATGGTATCGGAGTGACGCCATTCAGGGTGGGCCTCGACCTGCACCGGCGGAAGCGCAACCGCGCGCGTAAAGAAGCGTCCGAAGCCACCGTGCGGGATCCACGCGCAGATCAGGCACATACCGAAGACCACGGCCATCTCGCCGGGGGCGAAACGCAGGCGCATCCAGCGGCCAACAGTTGGATTCCACACCAGCGCCATGGCAATGAGCAGCAGGAACGGCACCGCCGGCAGATAGTTGCCGATGAGCGGCGTCTGCCACGCGTGCAGGAGGTTATTGAGGCTGGCGGCCACCACGATGGAAACCGCTGCGATCAGACCGACCGCAACCGATTTGATGGTGAAGCTGCGGCCAGGAGTCGGCTGCTGCGGGAGGTTCGGGTCGCTCATGGACTCGGGATCCGGAGGAAGGCGCAGGCTGCCGGGCGGTTGGGCATACGCAACCGGAGGCGGGTGTCAGCGTCGATCACGTGCCCTGCTCACTGGTTGGCCCATGGCTCGCACCATAGACCATAGTCCAACAATAAAAACCCAATAAATGCAGCGTAGAACGAGAGCCTGTGCGACGGCACTGCTCACCAGGCTGTCACGATCTGCTTGGCCGCCGTTAACTGCCCTTGGTCATTTCACACCCCGCTTTGTGAGTAGAGGAGGTTGTCCAGCATGGCATCGAAACCACACTGCGCGGATAGAAAACCAAGGCCCGGTCACACAGGGCCCGCCCACCCGTAAAGTCTCGTCCGACAGGATGCTCGGGATTGCCAAAGTCCCGGAGCAGGAGAACGTGTCTGCCCCTGCACCGAACGACCTGCAATCCCCGATGCCAGCCAGCGCCAGCAATGCCCACCTCTGACCAGTTGCAGATCGTCCGCACGACCGCTGCGCCGCCGGAGATCCACCGGTGAGCCCGATCGAGGTCCGCGCCCAGACCCGGCTATCGCTGGCCCGCATCTTCAACTTGTGCCTCAAGGGCATCAAGCACCGCCTCTTCCGCTCGCTGCTCACCACCACGGTGATCGTGCTGGCGGTGGCATTCTTCATGGCGCTGCTCGCAGACAGCGTGATCGCCCGCTCGGTCGGGGCCGGGGTCCAGACCGAGGTGCAGCAGGCGCGACGGCCGGCGGTGGTCCTGGATCTGTGGTTCGGCAAACCAAGTTCGCCGACTACGCCTCGATCAGCGGTTGGGAAGCCGGTCGCGTGACCAGTCTGGCCGAGTCCTGCCGTCGTGAACACCTGCTCCTCACCTGGATTGAGGGACTCGATGCCGGGGCGCGCTCCATCCTGGTCGGGGCAGAACGTGCAGACGAAGGTCTCGCCCGGCTTGCTGATGCAGAAGGATGGACGCAGTTCACCAACGAGGCGAAGGTCATGCCCTCGCTGCGGTTGCCCATGCCGCTCGAGTCGATCCAGGCCACGGCGTTGGCGGCCGCTGCCAACGCCAGCACGTGCGAAGCGTTCGCTACGGCCTGGCAGACCTCCATCGAATCTCTTGGCTCTGAACTACGAGCCCTCGGAGCCGGAGTCGATGTCCCAGCCTGGACCACCTGGGTTGCCGAGGCCGACCGCAGCCGGGTCGAGATGTTTGCCGGCGTGCTGTCGCGGCACGGTCTCGGCAGGATGTTTCCCGACACAGCGATCCTCGCGCTGCAACCCGACCTGCGCCGCGAAAGCCTTCGCGACGCCATCGTCCAAAGACTGAAGACGGACGAAGGACGCGACGCCTGGCTGAAGGCCTTCGGCAACCAGCCTGGCGTCGAGGACAAGTTGCTACTCCTTGCCGATCGGCGGGCGGACAGCGTCCTGGGCAGCAGCATCCAGCGCAGCGACCGCGAAGACATCGCCGCCGCCATCAGTCGCGACCGTGATCTGGCCGACAAGGAGCAGAGCCTCGCCGGCAAGCTCAGCGACGACGGCTCGCTGGTATCGGTGCGCCAGGGCTTCCTCATCGCCATCAGCCTGCTCGTCTGCATGGTCGGCATCGCCAACGCCATGCTCATGGCGATCACCGAGCGTTTCCGCGAGATCGCGACGATGAAGTGCCTCGGCGCCACCGACGGCTTCATCCTCACCCAGTTCCTCATGGAGGCCGGCATCCAGGGCGCGGCCGGCGGTGCCATCGGCACGGTCATCGGCGTGATCTTCAGCCTGCTCAAGGGCAGTTGGCTCTATGGCCTGCATCTGGTGTGGTACTTCCCGGGTCTCGGCCTGCTCATTGCCGGCGTGTGCTGCATCGTCATCGGTCTGCTCCTGGCGACGATCGCCTCCATCTACCCATCGTGGATCGCCTCGCGGATGGCGCCGATGGAAGCGATGAGGGTCGAATGACCATAGCCACTTGCATTGCCACCCG
>JFJP01005849.1_pt1 | contig 14096 bp, 16 predicted proteins | sample 431651 | NCBI WGS metagenome assembly JFJP01 (sample SAMN02602958, study PRJNA72255) | Microbial mat metagenome, whole genome shotgun sequencing project. | biome: fresh water; feature: sink hole; material: water; isolation source: purple microbial (photo- and chemosynthetic) mats found in... | reverse complement strand
TGCCCTACTTCAGCGCGTCATGAATGTGTAGCCAGTTGGCGTAGCGTAACTGCGCTCATCCGCGCAAGATGGGGATTACCGGCCAGTTACGTTGTGAACGGGAGCGAGCACACAAGTAAAGTTGGGGTAATCCCGGTTTAGATGTCAATTGTTCCGGTTTGACCCAAGGATTTACCCTTTCATTGGATCCAACTTGCTGCGCATCGCGTTCTTCGTTCCGTCAGCGCCCGTTATGCTATAATTTCAGAATCCTTCGTGCCGGGCCGTTCTGTCCTGCAGTCCAATAATTGGACTCATGCGAGTAGAGGTAACTGATGGATGGTATAGCGGGAAATATCCGGAAGCATAGCTTCCAGAGAGCACTCCCTTATATTGCCGCAGCGGGTGGGAATTTGCGAAAGGTAATGTAAACAGCGGGAACGCGTTAGCGTATCCCGCTTTTATTTTGTCCGGTCGATATCGACTACTTCACTTATGGAAGTCGTTGCTGAACATATTGATGTGTGTTCGATCTTTGATGTAAACCAATTCATCGTGACAATTCGGGAATTGAGAGTTGATGTGTTTTTGTGCATCTGAATCGCCAATCGTTACATTGAAATGCCTCTGCTGATCCAGTTCGCAGCCAAACCTAAAAGACCCATTGATAAGGCAGGCTGAATTGTGCAAACCTCCCGTTTCGTACCGGGAATGATGTTCATGACCATACCGGAAATATCGGCCACGCGTATCCTGAAAATATATGTCTGGATAGTTTGATCGCCGCTTAGGGCCTCTAAGTTTCAATATTGAATTGAAGCTGGGAATGATGTCGTTTTGAAAAGTTTTCTCCAGCGACTTTGTGCTGCACACATGAGCCAAGGAGCGAAGCTCGGGGGCATCAAAATTTCGAAAAGGCAGACTCGCTACTTGGTAGCGCGTCGCGTCCTGTACCAATTCCAATAACACCCCATAGTTCCCGAGCAAAATTGAGAAATTGCCGGTTAGGAAGCTCTGTACGTTCTCCACATAGGTGATAGTGGGTACTTGTGCAGCAAAGACTGCGTTGCGTACGTCTTCAAGTAGATAGCTCAAAGATTCCTCGCAGAGCGCCACCACGCCATCAACTTTTGGAGCGTCCGGGACTTCCTCATAGGCCCCGCCTAGTGCAATATATTTCTCAAACGAGAGCCCCTTGGCATGCTGCGGACTGAACGTGCGCGGGAGAAAGGTGATCCTGTCTGCAATTGCGTGAGGCATCCTCCCTTTGTCCAGAAGAGGAACCCCTTGCTGCTGGAAAACCTTCAACGCGCGGCTGTGCTGGGCAATTAGAACAACCAGCACTTGCATCCGAGGCCCCTTACTTCGTATCCAGCAACCTCACCACTAAATTTGCAGGCAATGCTACTCGGCGAAGCTCATCAGGAGTCAGTGATCGTAGAACTCGTGTAAATCCCTCGACATCCTGTTTGGACAAGCCAACCAAAGGAAGGGCATCCGATTCAATGGGAAACTCAAAATCGATGCCTGTAGGAACGATCCCAAGCTTTGCCCGCTGCGTGGGGTGCTCGACCAATCGAAATCCGCTATCTGGAGAACTTTCTTTGATGAAATTTTTCAAGCTTCCGAAACCGGGTATCAGCTTGTAGTCCCCTTGAAGTCGCTCCGCTAGTTTTTTTGGCAGTCGGCTCAAGAGCACCGGCTGCTGAGACGCTTGCCAGTCGTCGCTAGCGATGCCTCGCAACGCACTTACCAAGTCATCAATTGTCATGATTCTTCCATTGGTTTCGATTGCCAGCCGAACGTCAGAGTGTTTGTAGATTGGAGCGTACTTGTACAAAGAAGTACTTCATTCGAACTATGTTACCTTATTCGGCAACACGGTTCATGGTATGAATCGGGGCACTATTCTCTGGTAAAGAAGCACCAATGTTGGCCTGTTGACCATCAGGCTGGTTGTGCGAACTTTTGGAGCACTAGTACGTCAACACGTAAATAACGAAACATCATTAAACCAACCGGCATTCACGGGAGTTGTCATGCGCCAGACGGAATTGCACCTGAGCGAGGAAGCTCGTTCAATCGTCGAAGGGATTCGAGCCAAGCCGACAGTCACTGCGCGCTCTACCTCGAGCGATGCGCCCCAGTACGTCCATGGCTTTCATGCCGATATGGGTACCGCCTCCTCAGACAATGCGATCAAGCTTTGGATCCCTCAGCTCTCAGAAGGCGCTGAAGTGTCGCTGAGTCGTATCCACGGGGTTCTTAAGCCGCAGGAGTCTTGTCCGATTCTCCCGTTTCCGGCGTGCGACCCTAGAAGAGGTGACGCTCTCATGCGGGAGTTTCAGAGATCTCTGTTAGGCGACTGGGATGTGAATCTACATGACATACTCTACGCTCACGAGACCGACCCGACCGATGTCTGCGAGAGTATCACCCGAATTCACAACAGTCGTGAAACGGCGTTTGAGTCTTCTACTGACCGTCCCGCTCGGACAGTCCTGTCTCCCGCGGGCTCTAGAATCGGAAGCGTTGGTATGTTGCTTGCAGCATTGCGATTGAATCTTCCTATCATGTATGAAGAGAGCATCGGCTACACTTCCAACCTGACCTCCATACCTGCGTTGCCGACAAATCCCCCGGATCAACTCTGGCATCTTTGGCTCCAGCCTAAGCCGAAAGAAAATCACGCGACATGAATACCGACTTTCATCGAATCGTAGGCACTGGACTTTTTGCCCTTGATGTCGTCGTTCGCATTGATGGGACAAAGGGAGCCCCCACGCTTGGAGGCTCTGCAGGCAACGTTCTTGGAATTCTTGGTGCGCTCGGATGGACAGCTACCCCAGTTGGGTTGGTAGGCGATGACGATGCTGGGACGCTACTTCGCTCGGATTTTGCGAGCATCCGAGCAGACCTTCGATTTATGCATCCATCGAGCCACCGCGACACACCGGTGATCTTTCAGTATCAAGTTTCGCCTAGTAACGGCATTACCCATCGTTTCAGTTTCGACTGTCCTCACTGTGGGGGGCGTCGTCGACCAAGTTGGGATGACGGGGAGTTTTTTGGCGATGTCGCCGAGCAGCTTCCCAACTCAAGCGTGTTCTTCCTCGATCGACCAACTCCCCTTGGCGTAGCATTGGCGGAGCACTATTCGGCTTGCGGTGCTGTCGTTGTGTTTGAACCTTCGAGTGTTGGAGACAACGAGAGCCTCTTCGATAGGGCTGTTCGAGCGTCAACGATCTTGAAGTATTCGAACGATCGTCTCGATAACTTGGATGCCTTCGATCTTGGCGGCGTGCAAATCGAGATTCAGACGCACGGCGAGAATGGACTGCGGTTTCGTAAGCCTTTGATGGGTGACGATTGGGTGCACCTTGGTGCCTATGCACTCCCTTATGTCCACGACACCTCTGGTGCGGGCGATTGGTGCACCGCAGGGATGCTCTACGCGCTCTTTAGCGATTCAAAGCGTCATCATGCACATGCGCCTAGCCATGAACAAATGCTGGAGGCACTCACTTTTGGCCAAGCTCTCTCGACTCTAAACTGCATGACTGAAGGTGCTCGAGGTTTGCTTTCGCATCGACCGGTACATCAGGTCAAAGCTTGGGCGAAGGAGCTAAGCCAATATCGATTTGATGCACTGCATCGTGTTCAAGTTGATCTCTCTGCCCCTGTGAGAGACTATCGTCTCAATACTTTTGCATGTGAGCTTCAAAGGACGGGTGGTGAATCTAGTTCAAGTTTTAATAACTTTAACTGTTGCATTTAGTCTTGCCCTTTTTGAAGCAGTAACAGGCTCTTTCGAAGCGTTAACCGGTTGGCAATGACCTTTACGCCGAGAGGCGTGTTGTTCCTTCTGTAAAGTTGTGCGCAACTCCATTAGCATCTCGCCTAGCATGTTCTTACCTACCCCATTAACTTCACCCCAGAGCCGGTTCACTGCGTTATCTACAGTTGCCGACTCAATGAGTCGGGCGGACCTTGTCGAAAGCAAGATCGCCAAAAGGTCCCGGTGCTGAGTGAATTTCGCTCGCAACACGCCACGCATACGATCGAACTTCACTCTCGACCAATCTGAGTTGATATCCCACACGTAAAGTCCGTGAGCAGCCATGGCTAGAAGCGCAGGTGTGGGAGCTGCCATTAGCCAAGCTTTGACTTCGGGCTTCCTAGCCTTGCCTGCTTGGTAGGCATGCTCAGCTGTCTCGAAAATTTCACCTTCGAACTCGATCGGGCGCCAAAGGAGGTTGCTGAAGACCCCGTAGGGCCTTTCGATCGCTCGATAAAAACGGATCTCCTCAATTTTCTCCACTCCCCCGTCGGGTTTGCTCTTGCTCTTTGTTGCCATTTCTACTCAATTCTCATTTGGTTGTCAAAGTCGCGCCGCGACATCTGTTGATTCTCACAGCATCTTGAACTTCGGAGAAACGCTCGTTTTCCTATAGCCGTAGAAGTGAGCATACGCGGCGAACGTACTGAGCCAACAAATCCTGTTCCATTTCTACGAAACGTTCATCAACATACAAGACCGGAATGATAAAGGTAAGTTCCCCCCTCGCAGATGCCAGCAAGAGCGCTGGCGTTTCGATGTCTGCAGCTTTTGAGAGCCGTTTCGGAGCTCTGAAACTGCAGCTGCCTCTTGCAGTGCGACCTTCCATGCATCTGCCTACCCGTTTGCAAAGTGAACAGGAAAGTCAATGAAATCAACGATCTACCCAGACCACCCCCGCGCCAGTGCTAGCTCTGCGTACCGTCACTTATTGCACTGAAAACGAGGGGACCCCTATTCAGGAACGTTTACGCAGTTACTATAATTTGCTAGACGCGAATTTATTGACTTTAGGGGGTGGATTGACAACAAGATTTATCAAAAAATTGCCTTTAGGCAAGACACCCGAAGTTAATCAACTTTTACCCGTTAGCGTTGTTCCGCTTACAGCAGAATTGGTTCTGACATGGAACAAAATGGTCCAGCCGCTTATCGATTTGCACTACAGGCACGATGGGGATTTGGACCTCAAAAAAGTAGACCGCAAAATCCGTGCAGATGTAGGGTGGAACTGGAAGAACTTATTGAAATTAGGCTGGATTCAGACGGAACAGAGCAGAGTATTGCAAGGTCAAGGCGTGGGCGAAGCTGTCGGATACAGTATCGTGGCGACTTCCCTAGAGGGTCAAATCTTCCCAATTGGGATGTTACTTGGGGTACCTAAATTTCAAACTACGATAGACAGCCGAACTTCGCATAGAAACTTGGTATGGTTTTTATCAAATGCCCCAATTGAGGTGTTTGAAAAGTTGATACCATGCAGCCCTGCCCCAACTAGCTTAGCTGAGTCTCTATTGGATTCTGCCATTGTCGATGCGCTTAGCCGTTACGGGATAAATGAGATGTTGTTGCATGCTGATCCCAAGGGCGGCGACAAATTGTTGCATTTTTACGACAAGAAGTGCGGGATGGAGCGGTTGTCAGAAAAGAATGGGCCTGTGTCCCGAACAAGACGTAGTGATATCTCTCGCTACTTTTATTTCAGCCCTCCAGGTGCGGAGTCCTTTTGCAGCAAGTTTGACACCTTGAGATGAAAGTTCGCTATGATCATTTTGTGAAAAGTTCATCCTCAAAATCTAGGGTTTTGCTTTGAGTAAACATCCGAATCCATTTTTGATTGAACCAACTGCCTCTGCGCGGAAGAAATTGAAGGATTGGGCACTTCAGTTGGGGGGGTGGTCTGAAGTAGCCGAACTCATAAGTGAACCACATGTTGTGTTGCGCGAAGGGAAGGCAAACAATTTACTCGAATCGTTGGAGGTGGACCTCACGCCACGCAAGTCGCACTCCCTTGTTTGGGATGGCCGTTCTAAATTTACACTTCCAGTTGTGGATGTTGTAAATCAGGCATCTTCAGAAGTTGGTAGTGATATTGATAGACTTAGCGAAAAGGGCTTACACGCACGGGGTCTAACTTCCAAGAAATCGTTTGAATTCATTCGTTTGCAAGTAACCAGTACTTCACTGTTGTCAGAGAAGGAATCCCTTTTGGGAAAATATAGGATTTCCGCAAGTCCAAATCATGGACAAGTACGTGACCAGGGCCAATCGCAATCACACCGTATAGTTATAGTGTCAGGTGATGGGCCAGCGTCGGTAGGATACAAAGCGATTGCTCTTGCGCTTGAGGGAAATGGAATGGACGTAAAGCTGCTCGAGGCTGTCGGAGTAAAAGTAGCCACGGGAATAGTTGAGTACAAAAAACTAGCAAGAAAAGATGTTCCTGCATCTACGGCAAATGTCGCTGGGCTTCCTGCGCTAATAAGCCGCTATAAAGGCGCAAATCCGAGGAAGTCCTTCTCGCAATCTGTGAGCAATGCATTCGCACAGGTAAGGCGAAAAGAGAAAGTAACCGTATATTCTGATTTAGAGGTCGCGAGCTTAGATAAGAAATTTATAACTAGCTAGTTTCGCTTGGGCTCAATACGAACACATCCACAATGTATGTGCCTTTGTTAAGTATAGCTAATCGACTAAGAAAATTCGGTAGCTAATTTCTTCGAATTAAAGAGGTCCCGACGCGATCGCGCAGGTCATCAAGCAACTCCCACACTGCCAATGCCTGCTCTGGCGTCGGCATCGTCAAGTTAATTGCAGAAGATGAAGAATTGCCAGATTGACGCCCCTTCATTGAACCAGTCCTGTTTGGGTCAGGTTTGACCAGGTATTCAGACTTTTGTTGAGCAGCAATCGATGATTGGCCGCCGACACGGAATGACGTGACAGTGCAAACAAGTTACCAACCTCGCTGAAAATAGAGAGGAAACGCTGTGCCTGTGCAGCGGACTTGAAGCGCTTCATTCGGCGCTCGCGCTGCCGAGTTGGTTGATGCGAGTTTTCAGCGCGATTGTTGGCACCTTTGTCTCGGGTGTGGGTGGAGTTCGGCAAGACGTGAGCACACGGCTGGAGGTAGGCGGCCAGCTTGTCCGTCACCACCTCCCGTGGCGCTTGGCAGGTGCCACGCAATACCTTTTTGAAGAAGCGTTCTGCAGCTACTTTGTTGCGTTTGGCTTGCACCAAGATATCAAGCACTTGGCCTTCTTGGTCGACTGCTCGCCACAGATATTTCTGCTGACCATTGATCTTCAAATACACTTCGTCCAAGTGCCATGTGTCGCCCATAATGCCGCGTTGTCGACGAATCTTTTTGGCATATTGGCGACCAAACTTTTCACACCAAGCGCGAATGCTTTCATAAGACACCTCCACGCCACGCTGGGCCATCAAAACCTCAACATCCCGAAAGCTCAAGGAGAATCGAAAGTACAGCCACACGCAATGGCTGATGATGTCCGGTGGGTATGCGCCGGGTGAGTTGCCCGCAATGTGGCGTGAAGGTCGAAGCGGTGCCCTGGGGTTGTGGCAAGCACCAGATGACAACGGCCTATGTCCTATTCCTGGCGCACTGGGCCAAGAAGCTGTCGTGGAAGGAAACAGCGCTGTCGTTTCACACCTCCTGGGACAAGGTCTGCCAGGCGGTCGAGGTGGTGGTGGCGTGGGGGCTTGAGCATCGCGCGCTGGGTCCGATTCAGGCTATCGGGGTCGATGAGATTGCCTACGGCAAGGGCCACAAATACCTGACACTGGTCTACCAAATCGACGCGCATTGCACCCGGTTGCTGTGGGTTGGCAAGGAACGCACGGTCAAGACGTTCGAAGAATTCTTCGACATGATCGGAGAAGACCTGTCGGGCAAGATTGAATTCGTCTGCTCCGACATGTGGAAGCCCTATTTGCGGGTCATCCGTGAGCGTTGCAGCAACGCGCTCAACATTCTGGATCGCTTTCACATCGTGGCCAAGATGAATGATGCGCTTAACGATGTGCGTTCGGCTGAAGCCAGAAAGTTGGTGGCCGACGGTTAGCTGCCCTTGCGCAAAGCGCTTTGGAGCTCGATCCCTTTAGCGGTCACGTCTTCGTGTTTCGGGGCCGCCGTGGTGACATCATCAAACTGCTGTGGTGGGATGGACAGGGCTTGTGTCTGTTTGCCAAGAGGCTGGAGAAAGGCCGCTTCATATGGCCACAAGCCTTGAGCGGCTCGGTGGTTCTGACGCCTGCGCAACTGTCCATGCTGCTAGAAGGAATTGACTGGCGCATGCCGACACGAACGACGCAACCGACGCTTGCGATGTAGGTTATTTACGCTGCAAGAAATAGCGATTCGGTTGACAGTGAAACCCCTCTGTTGCGCAGAGGATTTTGCTGGCAAAGTAGCGTCCCATGAGTTCAGACACGCAACTGCAAACCATTGGGAGCCTCAAGCACGATCTCACGCAGCGTGACCTGGAAATACGGGCCCTGCGCCTGATCAATGAGAAGATGAAACTGGAGCTCACCCACCTCAGACGCATGCGTTACGGGCGCTCCAGCGAGAAGATGGATGCGGCTCAATCCCAACTGGAACTTCTAAGTGCCGCCCTCGCACCACTGGTGCCTGTCAATGGCCTGGGTGAGGACACGAAGAACGCTGCAAGCGATAGCAATGTTGCCGACCTTGAGAGTGAGCGCAAGAAGCGTCGGGCGAAATCAGCCAAGCCGGCTCAGCCTGGATTGCCTGAGCACCTTCCACGCGAAGACGTGGTTCACAGTGCATGCGGCCCTGATTGCAAATGCGGTGCCTGTGGAACAGGTCTGCAGCAAATCGGGCAGGACGTCTCTGAAGTGCTGGACTATGAGCCCGGCAGCTTCAAAGTCATTCGCCACATTCGTCCGAAGTTTGCCTGCACCCAATGCCACACGGTGAGCCAGGCTGCAGCGCCCAGCCGTCCGATTGACCGCTGCATGGCCGGTGCCGAATTGATTGCCCATGTGATGGTCAGCAAATACGCCGACCACTGCCCGGTGTATCGGCAAAGCCAGATGAGTGCTCGCGAAGACGTAATCCTGTCCCCATCGACGCTGTGTGGCTGGGTGGGTAGCGCAGCTGCGCTACTGACACCTCTGGCGCAAGCACTGGGTCGCTATGTGCTCAAGGGCTGCAAGGTTCACAGTGATGACACCCCCACCCGCGCGCTCGGTCGTACAAAAGGCCAGACCCACCTTGGACGCTTATGGGTGTACGTACGGGATGACCGAGGTTGGGGTGACCAAGCACATCCAGCCGTATGGCTCCAATACTCAGAAGATCGCCGCGGCGAACATCCCAGGCGACATCTCAAGGGGTTTAGTGGTGTGCTGCAGGTTGATGCGTTCGCCGGATACAACTCGCTTTTTGAAGATGGCAGCATCCTGGAAGCCGGGTGTTGGGCGCATGCGCGACGAAAGTACTTCGAGATCCATAAGCAGCAGGAGCTTTTACCTGGCACTTTGGCACACCAGGCATTGCAGCGCATTGCCAGAATCTATGCGCTCGAGTCTGAGGTCCGAGGACAGAGCGCCGAACTGCGGCGAAGTCAGCGGCAGCAGCGAACACGGCCGGTTCTGCAGGAGATGCACGAGTGGCTCCAGGCTGTACTGGGCCAGGTCTCGGCCAAGTCACCCATGGCGCTGGCCATCGGGTACAGCCTGAGCAACTGGCGGGCCTTGACTCGTTTCCTTGATGACGGTCGCATTGAGGCGGACAACAATATTGCAGAGCGTGCCCTGCGATCAGTAGCAATTGGCAGAAAGAACTATTTGCACTTTGGATCTGATGGCGGTGGTCAAACGGCCGCCGTGATCTACTCGCTCATTGGAACAGCGAAGCTGTGTGGTATCAATCCGCAGACCTACTTGCGCTATGTACTGGAGCGCATTGCAGACCATCCCATCAACCGGATCGATGAGTTGTTGCCCTGGGCGGTGGCCAAGCACCTCGGGCACAGTGTGATCGAGCCCATGCCGTTGGCGGCCTGAGGGCTATCCCGGCGTTACCGGTGAAGCACCACGAATGCGAGAATCGCTCGCATGACTGCACAGCTTTTTAAACTCCCTGCAAAGACGCGTTCAAAATCGACAAAGTCCTATCAACTTCGTGTGGAACTCAAAGGCGTCAAGCCTGCCGTTTGGCGACGCATTGACGTACCCGGAGACATCAAGCTCTCCAAACTGCATCACATCCTGCTGGCGGTCATGGGCTGGCAAGGCGGGCACCTGCATGAATTCAACTTCGTCGATGCCATATATGGGCAAGCGGACGATGAACTGGGTCCCGAAGTCGAAGATGAGTCCCGCGTATCCCTGGTGAAGGCCTTGGGGGGTTCGGCTTCGTTTACCTGGATCTATGACTATGGCGACTACTGGGCGCACAAGGTCAAATTGGAGCGCATCGTGGATCTGGGTGTCCCACTGGAAACGGCGATGTGTATCACCGGCAGAAACGCCTGTCCACCGGAAGACATTGGTGGTGCACCTGGCTATGAAGAATTCCTTGAAGCCATTCGCGATCCACAACACCCGGAACATCAGGCCATGCTCCAACGATGTGGCGGCACATTTGACCCCGGCGAGTTTGACCCGATGAAAGCTCAGGAACGCCTGGACGGAATCAACATCTGATCGCCGACGCCGTCAAGTACGGTACTCACAGAGCTATTACCAAAGTTTGGCTTGCCGCACCGTTCCTAATTTTGTTGGGAGCATTGGGCGGATACTTGGTAGTGCCAATGAATGCCTTGCTTCAACACCGAGGTCAAAACCTAATGGGTTCTGGACGTTCGATTGCCGTACAGAATTTCAATGAGCAGTCCGCCCTTCTCGTACTCGGCGGAGTCATTAGTGCAGCAGTAGGTGCCGGGTTTTCAGTTTATAGCGTTATTGCTATTTTCGGCGTGGTGAATGCTGGATTGATGTGGATGATTAAGCGATGGCACGAACAGAATTGCATTCGCCATCCCGCCGAAATACAAAACTTGCTCGAGATTGCTCGAAGCGACATCAATCACGGGTGAAACTAAGTTGGGCGGTTGCGAATCAAACGGTTCTCAAGAAACAGTTGTTCGCTTATCTGGGCGCAATCATCATGACGGAGAAATGTCAGCTATCGCTGAAAGGGCGAATTTCGGGATCGGTTAGCCATAAACTGCACATTGCTGTCGAACCCAGATTTCTGCGCTTTTGAGCGCTTTGGAATGTGCATTGACTCCGGATAACGTCTCGTCTGGAGTCAATGCTTCAACGTATCTCTTTCCATGACTATCCAGTGTCCAACTGGTCGCCAGCGCAAACACTCCGCCATGCTCCAACTTGAAAGATGTATTGCCTGTGACCGCACCGAATGTTCGCTGGCCAAAGAAGCGGACATCACCTCTACCCTTGAAAGCAACTGCGACCATTTCTCCGGCACTTCCGGTGGTCGATGCCAGAATTACAGCGGTAGGTACGATTCTGGGCAAAGGCATGTATCTGGATTCAAGCGCTGGAAGAACCTCTTGATTTCCAAATCCAATCGCTCCAGCATTAGCAGTCACAGCCGTTCGGGTCCCATTTGCTGACTCGAACTGGAGCAAGTCCCTTGTGGGAAGCAGCGGTAGGAGCCCTTGCAACATCGGATACATGTTGCCGCCACTATTCTTAGACAGGTCAACAATGACCCCGCACTTCGCCTCAGCAACAGCTTTGTTGACCTGTTCCCGCAATTGCCTGGATGCGAACGTGGTCATTTGCGGGTCCATGGACAGAAAACTGTTAACTTGAATTCGTGGGACTCCGTCGACTACCGGAACCTCATTGGTAATTGACGTACTCGAACTCAAGGATGTAGCGGTCTCTATCTTTTCAGAATCAGCACGGGACATGTAGAACGAGTGACCGTCTTCGAGACGCGCTGCAATATGCTCAAATGCCCCGTCAAGGTCCGCTTCGTTCCCTGTCCGGCTCGCAATTGCTAGTGCTTCAGCTTTTAAGGTCTGCCAATCAATCTGCTTGCCAACAATAGAGTTGGTTCGCATCAACGCAATGGAGTCCGTGATGATGGCTTCTCTATCCGGCACCATGGGGCTTGTTCGGTACTTGAATTCACGAACTCCCCAAAACGTGACCAGCGCAATGGCGACGGCAACGCAAGTCAGTCGAAAGTAGGAAGCTCGAATGATGTCAATCTCAAATGGCATCGCAACCGATTGTTTACGGACTTGCCACTGAACATTCTATCGGTAATGCACGGTCGTATACAGTAGCCGATTCGAATTGCAAATCGTCCCAGGTAAGTATTCCGCGGGATTGACTTGCTTGCAATCAACCTTCGGCAGGTTCTAGGATCCAAGTGGCAAACCCTAAACTCCCTATGAGGTGACGTTTTGATATCAATCTCGCGACCAAGCCCAAAGCGCTATCGGTGGTGTGCACTTATTGCTCTGTTTGTCGCCTCGTTTTCTGCCAACGGTAAAGATTACTTTGGCATAGTGGATTACGCGCCTTCCAAGTTCATTGAGGAAAGCCAAGCGCCCTTTTTCTACTCGATCGGCAAACAACTCAAGTACGGCACTTCTATTGACGTAACCTCTTCGACCGTATTTGAAGTCAAACCGATTCAGGCAGAGTTAGATACAGTCTTGCCGTCGCCTGATGGAAACAAGGCATTGGTTGTCTCTGACCACATGCTCTATCTTGTGCAGATCGGAAGACCCACGATTCGTCTGTTGGACCTAGTCGGACACTATTCTTCTAGGAATGTCCTAGCAGGCACGTTGGTATTTCTTTGGACAAGCATCCGGTGGAGCCAGGATTCACAACACTTCTACATCGTCAAGGACTTGCGACGGGAGCGCTCTGATGAGCAAGTGACGCTCAGGACAGAGCAAGCGAGGATTCCCAGTGGCTTATGGACTTCCAGCCATTATCAAAAGCCCTTGACCGCAAGAAGGCCTCCACCAAAAGTGGCGCTACCAGAATCGGACAAGGCTTATGACACGAGTGCCACCATGTACCGCTTTGACGTTGGCAACCCAGAGGCCGGCGTCAGAGTGATTTCCGGTGTCAGATTTGGATCCTTCCACTACTTTCAGGTGGGTGCCGATGACATTTGCTTCCGATCTCCTCTGGCTACCGGTGCTCTGGGAAGGTTTTGCAGCAGTCCGTCTGGTGTTTCTGCCGTAGAAGACAGTGGCACTGAAGGCATCCGTCTCGCCAATGGCCATAGTCTCACCGGTAGTCGATTTGCATCCGGGGAAGCCCACAAACATGCAGGAAGCGAAAAGTGGTTTTCCCATTACGGTTACGCTTGGAAAGAACTTTCAGAAAACACAGTGGGACTCTTCAGCCGAGACAGACCTGAGACACCCTTGATATCGATCAAGACGGGCATCAGCTTCAAAGGCGATCGCGTCTCAGGCGTCTATGACTACCAAGGTGCAGTGCTACCGGGTGGAAGATACGTTTTATTGAGCGTTGATCACGACCGGTTCACTGGACAACTGCTCGTGGACGGCACCACCGGTCAGTACCGCGAACTCCCCAAAGAAACTGTTGTCTACCGCAGTATGAACAGCGAAGGTTTCCCTGATATCGTGTTCAATCGCGAGGCTAAGAAAGGTCGACTTGATTTTGAGTTTGGATCCAGAGCAAAGTAAAGCAAAATGAATCGTGCAGGTTCGGCTCATAGTCGGTGGGGCTCAGAACCAACAGACTAACCTCCCTTCAGCAATCATTTGCAATGAGTAGACTATGGACTGCTCGTCAGTTCTGCACATGGGAAGTCAAGGCACATCTACACTGTTTGGCAGCCCGCGTTTTCTAGCGACAACCGTAAATGTGTGCCAGTGCTTGGGACTCCGCAACGCAGTAATGCCCAACTCATCGCGCTCTTCCCACTGAATGACATCGTATTGTCTGAAAAGCGCCGTCAGCTTTTCGCTGGTCACAACAGTTTGCGTTCGACTGGTGTCATTGGCCCATGAGTCTTTGGGACCCAAGAAGTCACCACAAAAAATGCCGCCTACTGCCAATGCCCTGTCGATGCGATCCCATACAACATCAAACGCCGATGGTTCGCAGAAGAAAAGACTTGAACTTGCAACAACCAAGCTGGCAGAAGGGTATGCCCGGCGAACGGAGGTGATCAAAATGCGGAACAAGCACGCTTTGACCAATGCAACTTGGCAGGAGTTTTCTATACCGTTGGTTTTGACAGTCCATCCGGTTT
>JFJP01039230.1_pt1 | contig 14097 bp, 10 predicted proteins | sample 431651 | NCBI WGS metagenome assembly JFJP01 (sample SAMN02602958, study PRJNA72255) | Microbial mat metagenome, whole genome shotgun sequencing project. | biome: fresh water; feature: sink hole; material: water; isolation source: purple microbial (photo- and chemosynthetic) mats found in... | reverse complement strand
AAATTTTTCGTGGGGTTGGGCAAATCCTAAGCCTCAGGTCGGTAAAGAAGGTTATTCCGTGCGATGGACCGGTCAATTGATTCCTCCAGTAACAGGTGAATTTAAAATTGGAATTTCTGCTGCTGAATGCGGATATAGACTTTACCTTAATGATGAATTGATGATTGATCAGTGGGAGCAGGGAGTGAACGAAAACTTTGAAGCCATGTTCACCACTGGCAATCGAAATGTTTCTCTTCATATGGATAAGAATGTTCCATTGGAACTGAGAGTAGAGTTCTGTAAGAAAGGGAATCGAAATTTTATCCGTCTTGAGTGGGAGATCCCGGGTAGTAATTCGATTGAATTGGCTAAAAAAATTGCAGGAGAGAGTGATGCAGTTGTGATCTTTGCAGGTTTATCCAACTTTTTTGAAGGTGGAAATAATGACCGACCTGATATAATGCTGCCTGGAGAACAGAATAAACTAATAAGTGAAGTGGCGAAAGTTAATTCAAATACTGTTGTTGTTTTGATTAATGGTTCGGCAGTTGGTATGCCATGGATAAACGATGTGGATGCTGTGGTTGAAGCTTATTATCCTGGACAGGAGGGAGGGAATGCTATTGCCAATGTACTGTTTGGCAGAGTAAACCCCTCAGGAAAACTCCCTGAAACTTTTCCGGTATTGTTATCAGATAATCCTGCTTATGGCAGTTATCCGGGAAAAGATAACAAAACATACTACGCTGAAGGAATATTTGTTGGATATCGTCATTACGATACACGAAATATTGAGCCCTTATTCCCTTTTGGTCACGGACTATCATATACTACATTTGAATATAAGGATTTGATAATCACGAAAAAAGAAGGAGCTGTAATTGTTGACTTCATTATTACCAACACTGGAAAAGTCGATGGGGCAGAAGTTGCACAGATGTATCTGCATGACATTGTCTCATCAGAAGACCGGCCATGGAAGGAACTGAAAAATTTTGAAAAATTGTATCTTAAAGCGGGAGAAACAAAACTAGTATCATTTGAAATCACGAATGATAACTTATCATTTTTCTCAGCAAAGCAAAATAAATGGGTTTCTGAGCCAGGTGAATTTGAAGTTCTGATTGGAAGTTCTTCAAAGGATATCAGGCTTAAGAAGCGGTTCTCAACATCTCAGACCAACTTAAAACTAACCGAATCATGAAAAGGCTGATTTTATGCATTGCCCTCAATGCCTTGTTTATATCTGCTGTTTATTCCTCCGATTCTTTTGCAAGCTGGAGCTCAAAGGAACTGACACTTGACAATGGAATCATCTGCCGCATCATCAGGCTTCCCGGAGTTGATTCAAATCTGGTCACCACATCGTATAAACCGACAGAGGGTGAATTCAGGTATTTTTTATCTGAGAATACCGATTTTCAGTTTGAGGTAAACGGAACTGTTTATTCAGGTACAACAAACTGGGTTTTATCCGGTGTGAAATCGATTTCCGACTCACTCCAGGGTAATGGAGCAGCTATAACGGTCATTAGTGAGGATAAAAAAGTTGGACTTACCCTGAAATTCCTGCTTTATCCCAATCTTCCTGTTGTGCGCAAAAGTATTGTTGTGAAAAATCTTATGGATGAACCTGTTGCACTTGAATCGGTTGATATTGAGAAATTCAATGTAATCAATTACCAGGTATCAACTTATAGCTGGATTTACAGCGACTACGGAAGGCGAAAATCAATCGGTCCCTACAAAGGCAATTTGCAGGATGCCCTGGTTATTGTGCATAACATAAACTGGGAATCGGGGATTGTGATTGGAAATGAGGCAACTGGTGTTTTGAAACAAACTTCAGTGTTTTGGGATGAACAGACCATTCGCAGCGGCCTTACGCATAAAAATGACCGGTTTCCTTTCCGAAAGTGGATTCAGCCCGGTGATTTTTTTGAGACTCCGCAGGTTTTTACCATGGTTTACAATAACCAGAAGGATCCGGAAGAAATACTCAATACGGCAGTCCCCGATTTTGTGCGTAAACACATGGGAATCCGCCTTTCGGTACTTAAGGAAAAACCTGTTTTTGTTTACAATACCTGGATGCCCTTCGCTAAAAATATCAACGAAACACTGGTGATGGAACTGGCCCGGGCAGCAGCCGATGCGGGAATGAAAGAATTCATCATTGACGATGGCTGGCAGGACAGTTACGGTGACTGGGGAATCGATTACCAGAAATTTCCAAATGGGTTAAAACCTGTTTTCGATTATATCAAATCGCTGGGAATGAAACCCGGTCTGTGGGTTAGTGTGGGCAGCGCTTCGGCCAAAAGCAAGGTTTTTCAGCAACATCCCGAATGGTTTGTCCGCGACAGAAATGGCAACTTTGCAAACCTGCATACTGAAAATCCGAACGATGATATCTGGTCAGCCTGCTATTCAACAGGCTGGAAAGATTACATCAAAGGGGTTTTGCTTAAACTTGCACTCGATTATGGTCTCGAATACCTGAAACTCGATTTTGCCGTGGTTACAAGCGCTTATGTTTTTAATCCTGAAAATTCGGGCTGCTATTCTGCCGGACATAACCTGCACGAGGACCACGCCGAGTCAATGTACATCAATTACCAGCGGATGTGGGAGCTGTTTGACGAGCTTCACGCGGCAAAACCCGACCTATTCATCGATTGTACTTTCGAGACTATGGGAGGGCTGCAAATGATTGATTATTCGATGCTGAAACATGCTGAAGGAAACTGGCTTTCTAATTTCGATGGCGATGCAGGACCCAAAACCGGTTTGCGTGTGCGAAACATGGCATGGTGGAGATCTCCTGCTATTCCTGCAACGGCCCTGGTAATTGGAAACCCCGAGATGCAGGACCCTGAATGGGAATTGCACATCAAATCAATTGCAGGTGCTTTGCCCATCATGCTTGGCGACCCGCGCAAACTTAAGCCCGCCGATCTGAAAAAATACCGTGCATATGCCGACTGGCTGCAACACATGCAAACCAAATACGATATTATGAGTTTCCGGCAGGATTTACCTGGCTTTGGCGAACCGCAGGAAGGAATGTGGGACGGCTATCAACGGCTCAACACCGATACTAAAATGGGTGGAATGATTGCTGTTTTTCGTCATGGCGCTGTTGAAAGCAAACGAACAGTAACTATTAATTACCTCAACCCCGGTAAAATGTACCAGCTTAAAACCCCTGACGGCAAAATTGTTGAAACAAAATCGGGGAAAGACCTAAAAACCATCGGAACTGAAATTACAATATCTGATTTCTATGGAGGGAAAGTGTTTGAAATCAGTGCAATTTTGTAAACACAAAACAGGAAGTAACAGATTGATTATCAGGAGGCAAGATTCTGTTTCTTTCTCAGAAAGAGGGGAGAAACCCCAAGTAGGATACATACTACTCCCGCGATAATAAATGTTCTGGCTCCTTTTTTCCCATCAGACAACCTTACCCTGTCGGGATTCTTTGTGCTGTACCAGATACTTATACTGTTTCCTTCACGTAATCCGTGTGTTTTTCGTGATCCATGGTAGGTTTTCACGGACCCGTCATCAATAGAATACTGAATTCTATAGGAGGTGCCAAGCACATGAATTACCTTACCCTCCGTAAGTACAGCTGTCTTCTGAAATGATGACGCTTCGAATAATACAAATATACCTGCTGCAATAGCCAGTATGCCGAGTACCAGTATAATTTTGTTTCCCTTTTCCATGTATAATTGAATTTAGACTACCTCAAGTTACACCAATTTCGCAGATTTTCATCATGCGATCAATTTTTATTCAGCATAATAATACCTCCGTCATTAGTCCTTCATCAGTGCCCAATAACAGGTGGGAATTATGTAAATCTTTTCAAAAAATGTGTAACTTTTATTTAAAAATGGACACTTAATTTTGTAGAAAACCATCCTAAAAAATAAGCTTGCTGATGAAAAGCAATAAAAGTAAATTTGTCACCAGAACATGTTCATCATTATGAATTTTTAATAAAACGTGGTACCCTGGGAATATTAAAAGAGATATATCTAATTGAATTAATAACTTAAAAATTAATAAAAGAATGAACCTTTTATACGAAGTACCAGGAATTAGCGGATGGGCAATAATGCTCTTCGTCACATTTACATTGATTGCTTTTAATGAATTTGGCAGAACTACAAAGTGGGGTGGAATACTCCTTTTTCTGATACTTCCAATACTTCTTACAATTCTTGTGTGGCCTGAAACTGCTGCTTCCGGTAATGAGTATGGAACAGGTACCTGGTTTAACTGGGTTAAGACCTATTCAGCCCTTGCTGGTTGCCTTGGTTTTATGGCTATCCGATATATTCCTTCTTTGGCAAAAAGGAAATGGGTTCTCGTCTTCCCGGCCGCTATTCTTGCAATAAATATTTTTGAAGCCTGCATCAGGGATTTTCAGGTGTTTGGTTACGGCCTCTGGACAGGAGGATATGTCGATAATCTTTGGGCAATGTCAGGATCCTGGAATATTATGAACGGAATTGCGGGTCTACTAAATATCTTAACAATCTGCGGCTGGTTCGGCATTTTCATCTCCAGAGACAAATCAAAAGATATGATATGGCCCGGTATGATCTGGGCATGGATTATCGCTTACGATCTGTGGAACTTTGCATATACTTATAATTGTATAGCCGATCACTCATTTTATTGCGGCGTTGCCTTGCTTCTCTCATGTACAATTCCTGCATTTTTTATAAAAAAAGGGGCATGGCTTCAGCACAGGGCATCAACCCTGGCCTTGTGGATAATGTTTGTAATGACTATTCCACAGTTTGCTGACAAAATTGCTCCTGTACCAACGACCCATAACCCTGAAGCATTCTTTACAGTCAGCTTAATTGCTCTTCTGGCAAATCTGGCTCTTTTTGTTTACCAGGCTGCCATAATTATCAAGAGGAAAATGAATCCTTTCAGAGACGAAATATATGCAGAAACCAAAGCATTTCAGAAAGTACTTGCGGAAAATTGATAATGGCATTTTTAAGATAACTCGCAGGTGGGTACTTAAAACTCACAAAAAATAGCAGACAATCATTCAGGTTTTGCTATATTTGAGTCACACCATTAGATTTTATTCATACTCAATGAAAAATTTAAAATATCTGCCGGTACTTCTGGCATTTATGTCTCTGACAAGCTGCGCGTGGCTTTTTTATGATCAATACCAGGTATTCGACGACGAGTTTAAAAACAGCAGAAAATTCATTGCCCGTATCAATCTCGATCCACAGGAACGTAAAACTGAGATCAATTCTGCCCAGGCTATCTTCGAGAGAGTCGTTTCCCCGGGCCAGGACAATGTAAAAGCTTACTTCGTAATCTCAAGGGCATCCGGTAGCTTCAGAATTGAGGAAGAAGGATTCCTGAAAGCAGGGGACCAGTCATTTGAGATTAAAATAACCAGCCCTGTAACAGAACATAAATCAAAGACCTCAACATCAGTTGAGACTTATACCAAGGTAGACAGCACCGGAACAAGAACAGGACAAACTACTGGAACAGACGAGAGTATCTGGATCGACGATAAATTTGTTTTCTCGTTAACCTCTGAAATGGTAGCCGGGATAAAAAATAGCGATGAGTTTATAGTTCGGTTCTATTTTGGTCCTATTCCCGCAACATTCAGATTCAATGGGAAAAAACTACAGCCTGTTCACCGGATGCTTAATGAGGTTTATTAACCTTTAGCATAATCTCTTAAAATAAAGTTATGAAATCCTGGAGGACAAAAAGCGGTTATCTGATCCTTCAGATCCTGGGAGGGCGAAGCAATGTTTTTCTTCTTACAAACGGAGAGAAAAATATACTGATAGATACAAGTCCGAAATACAAGTGGCAAAAACTGCAGGGACGCCTGAAGAATTCAAATATAAAACATATTGATTACCTGATTCTTACACACACTCATTTTGATCATGTTGATAATGCCGGAAGTATAAGGCAGAAATACAAGCCCTTGGTAATTGTCCATAGAAATGAGGCAGAATGTCTTTCCTCAGGTGAAAATTCTGTACCTGGTGGGACCAATATATTTACACGAGCAATAGTTAGCCTTGTTGCCATGCAGATATCCCCGAAACTCCGTTCCACACCCTGTGAGTATGATATTCTGGCAGATGAGAAGCTTGATCTGACTGATCTGGGATTCAATGCTTACGTACTTCATACCCCTGGACATTCAAGCGGTTCGGTAAGTATTATTATTGATGATGAAATAGCTATTGTTGGAGACGCTATGTTTGGCGTTTTCCCGTGCTCAGTCTTTCCTCCTTATGCAGATAACGTTAACCAGATGATAAATAGCTGGGGAAAATTACTGGAAACAAACTGCCGGCTATTTATACCAGGTCACGGTACAGCAAATAAAAGAGCACTGGTGCAAAAAGAATTTAGCCAAAAAAATGCTAAGCAATGAGTAATGCAGGAAAAACATTTACTTTTGCACCATGAATAATGCTACAAAAACAACTGCATTGCTTTTTGCTTCCCTGCTGTTTTATATAAGCATAAGTTGCGAATATTACTCTTCATCGTACAGATCACCTCTGCTTAATACAGAACCAGACAACTCAGCTTCATTATTTTCAACAGAAAAACCAGGACATTTATTTCTGAATCCACAGGAAGGCAGGATAGAGACTTCAACCAGGAGCCTTCCTGTTATCGATTTAAAAAAAAACATAAATGATTTCTTTTCCAGGCGAATGTCCCCTGAAATAAGATTAGCGACTCCTGATCTGACATATCTTTCATATTCAGTTAATGTTGATTTGTGCCTCACAAACAGCGACATAGTATATCCCTTCCATACTTTCTGGTAAACTCCCTTTACCTCAGCGTGCAATGCTGTTCCCATTTATTGCACAATCTAAAATTTAAATAACAGCTGTATAACATCCTATATTATAATGCATTACAGTATTAATAATTTATTTATTCAATTAAAAATATATAACCATGTTTGATAAGAACTCAGCACTGATAGTACTTGGTATTGTTGCATTAATAGCCTTACCATTTATTATTCATTCATTCATTAAAAAAACCAGAGCAAAAAAATTTCTTACTGATTTCCTGCATCTTGCTGAACAGGAAAACTTAAAAATTCATGAAAATGAAGTATGGAACCATAACTATGCAATTGGAATAGATAACAGCTCCCGAAAGCTTTTCTATGTCAGGAAAGTGGATGATAATTTAGAAAAGACCCTGATTGATCTGTCGTTGGTTGAAAAGTGCAGAATAGCTAACCTGAACCGGACATCAAAAAGTCAGGACGGAAACAGTAAGATTTCTGACCGTCTTGAATTGATCTTTTCATTCAGGAACAGGAGTACTCCTGAAAAGATCCTTGAGTTTTATGATAGTACCGAATTTATGCCCACATCCGACGATATGTATCAGGTAGAAAACTGGCTGAACAAAGTTAATTCAGCATTGGAAAAAGTAAAATAAACTTTTTTCAAAGTATAAATATTATAGAGCCTTGTTGAACTTATCAGCAAGGTTCTTTTTTTAATAATACCTGTCTGGAAAATGAAAAGATATTATTTTTTGGACGATTGAAATTTTCTTCAGAACTTTATTCTTTGATTTTCAGTTAGTTTGTTTTATTTATTAGCTCATATGAACGTTTTTTCGGTCATTCCGATTCAGATTATGAAAACACAAGCAGATATTTACCATTCCACTAACCAATAATAAAATATTATGAAAAGAATTGTCTCATTCTTCACTGGATTGTTTCTTATTGCTCTGATGATTGCCACCTATGGCTGTAAGAATAAGGAGGTTATTCTCCCGGCAAATCAGTATGCAGTAGAGGATTTCTTTAAAAATCCTGAAATGACTAATTTTTCACTATCACCTGATGGGAAATATTATGCTTATATGGCCCCCTTTCAGGATAGAATGAATGTATTTGTCCGGGAGATAGGTAAAGAAAGTCTTACCCGGCTGACCAGCGATACTGCCAGAAGCATATACACCTTCTTCTGGGGAAATAACAGCAGGATACTGTACCTGAAAGATACCGGGGGTGATGAGAACTTTAAACTTTTTGGAGTTAATGTCGATGGTTCAGATCTCAAAGGTCTTACTGATTTCGACAAGGTCCGCACCACAATAATTGATGATCTTCCAGATGTCGATGAATTCGTAATAATAGGGTTGAACAAACGAAATCCTCAGGTATTTGATCCTTATCGTCTTAATATTAATACCGGGGAGCTGACCATGCTGGCTGAGAATCCCGGAAATATAATGGGCTGGATGACTGACCATGATGGGAAATTAAGACTGGCTATTGCCATAGTCGATGGTGTCAATACCTCAATTCTTTACCGTGAGAAAGAAAAAGACAAATTCAGGACAATCATCACTACCAGTTTTAAAGAGACACTGAGTCCGGAATTTTTTACTTTCGATAATAAAAATCTTTACGCCATATCAAATCTTGGCCGCGATAAAACTGCTATCGTTGAATTTAATCTTGCTTCCGGAAAAGAGGAAAAGGTGTTGTATGAGAATACACTCTATGATGTTGACCAATTGTCCTATTCAAGAGCGAGAAAAGTACTGACAGGAGCAAGGTACTCATCATGGAAGCGCGAAAGGCATTTCTTCGATCAGAAGTGGGAAAGCACGATTGCAGCCCTGAGAAATAAGCTGGGGGACATCGATTTTGGCATAGCATCCCTCACAAAGGCTGAAGATAAAATGATTGTTATTGCATCAAGTGATAAGTCTAGCGGGACCTACTATCTGTATGATGAAAACTCGGGTATGCTCGATAAAATTGCAGATGAAAAACCATGGCTCGATGTAAACGAGATGGCCAGTATGGTGCCTGTTGAGTATACAAGCAGAGATGGTCTTGTAATCAATGGTTATCTAACACTACCAAAAGGTTACACTTTAGAAAATGCCAGACACATGCCTGTTATTGTAAATCCTCACGGAGGTCCGTGGGCCCGCGATCAGTGGGGCTTTAACCCTGAGATACAGTTTCTTGCCAACCGTGGCTATGCTGTCTTTCAGATGAACTTCCGGGGGTCCACCGGATATGGGAAACAGTTCTGGCAGGCTTCCTTTAAACAGTGGGGAAGAAGTATGCAGGACGACATAACCGATGGTGTTAACTGGCTTATTGAGAAAGGTATAGCCGATAGATCAAGAATAGCTATATATGGAGGCAGTTATGGTGGTTATGCCACCCTTGCAGGTGTCGCTTTTACTCCGGATCTCTATACTGCTGCTGTTGATTATGTTGGAGTGTCAAATCTGTTCACCTTTATGAGTACAATACCGCCATATTGGAAACCTCAACTTGAAATGATTTATGAAATGGTTGGCGATCCTGTCAAAGACAGCATTATGCTCAGGCAATTCTCTCCTGTTTTTCATGCAGATAAGATTAAGACCCCTCTTTTTGTAGCCCAGGGGGCCAACGATCCACGGGTTAATATAAATGAAAGCAACCAGATGGTTGAAGCTTTAAGAAACAGGGGCGTTACAGTTGACTATCTTGTAAAAGATAATGAAGGACATGGTTTCTATAACCAGGAGAACCAATTCGATTTTTACAATAAAATGGAAAAATTTCTGAGTGAACATCTGAATAAGTAACAGAATTACAAGGGTCTTGAGTATCTTCGTGGAACAAACATAAAATTTCATGATTAATCTGAACCCCGTATTAGGAATTGGTGTTGCTTCGATACTGGCTGCCAATCTTGTTGCTCAGCAGCCACAGAAAAAACCAAACATTATCTGGATATCTGCCGAAGACCTGAGTCCCCATATGGGATGCTATGGTGATAAAACTGCTAAAACACCTAACATCGACCTGTTGGCGGCTCAGGGCATCCGTTATTCAAATGTATTTACAACTGCTGCCATAAGCGCTCCAGTGAGAGCAGGGATAATAACAGGTATGTACCAGACATCTATTGGTTGCATGCACATGCGCACAACTTCCTACAGAAGGTCAGCCGATAATCCGGTTCAGTTCACTGCTGTCCCGCCGCATTATGTTAAAGCATTCACAGAGTCGATGCGCACACAGGGTTACTACTGTACCAATAATTCCAAAACCGATTATCAGTTTGCCGGAAACATTGTCCCTGCAAGTATCTGGGATGAATGCAGCAACAAAGCTCATTACAGAAACCGACCCGATAAGAGCCAGCCTTTCTTTTCAGTCTATAACTGGACAGGCACCCACGAAAGCCAGTGCTGGGATATTTCAAAAGTAAATACTGATCCTGAAACAGTTAAGGTTCCTCCATATTATCCTGATAATGAAATAGTAAGGAGAAACCTATCAAAAATGTACGACAATATCGCCAGACTCGACTCTGTAGTAGGGGCACTGATATGCGAACTTGAACGGGAAGGGGAGTTAAACAATACAATTATTTTTTTCTGGGGCGATCATGGTGATGGTCTTCCCCGAGCTAAAAGGTGGCTGTACGACTCAGGCCTTAACATACCTCTGATTATTAAGTTTCCAGACAATACTCAGGCAGGTACTGTTGACGACAGGCTTATCAGTTCCATCGATTTTGGCCCTACCGTTCTCTCTTTGGCTGGCATAGCTGTTCCTGCCCATATGCAGGGCATCCCTTTCCTCGGGAGCCAGACCGGAACCTCAAGAGATGCCGTCTTCGCAGCCCGTGACAGAGTTGACGAATCGTATGATATGATTCGCTCTGTAAGGACAAAAGATTATCTATATATACGTAACTTTTATCCAAATGAGCCATTTCCTATATGGATACCTTATCTGAGCAACATGCCCATTCACAGGGAAATGCTGAGACTCGATGCTGAGGGTAAATTAAGCGGCCCGCAGAAAAGCTGGTTCTCATACACCAGACCGCCTGAAGAACTTTATGATGTGAAAGCCGATCCCTTTCAGCTCAGAAACCTTGTCAACGATCCAAAAATGAAGCCTGTGCTTGAAGGTATGAGGAATTTGCAAGTTGAATGGACACTCAAAACAGGTGATATGGGACATTTGAACGAGCCTGAAATGGTAGAGCAAATGTGGCCGGGAGGCAAACAGCCGGTTAGTGATATCCCTTACTTCATTATCAACTCCGTTGAAGACCGTGCTTCAAAGAATTACCGTACCGGAGGAAAATATTCGGGGCCAATGACCCTGGCATTCTATTGCCCTACCCATGGAGCAAGCCTTGTTTACACTTTAGAAGAGGGCGATAATCCAAGGTGGCTGCTATATAACGGACCTCTTCATCTTAAACAAGGCAACTACAACGTCAGAGTGAAATCTGTGAGATATGGTTATAAAGAGAGTGAAGAGCTTAAAGGCAATTTTACTATTAACTGAGAATAGGTAGATTGAAGGGTCCCATACAACAGTTCTTATATTTCTTCCCGCTGCCACAGGGACAGGGATCATTTCTTTCGGGTACCACCGGTTTAATTACCTGATTCTCTTTGTTTCTGATCCAGCTCATGACATTCGCAGGTGCTCTTTTGTTTTTAAGCTCTCTGGCCATGTACTCCATAAAGGGTTCTACGTGGTGAAAAAACAATTTATAACCCTCGCACAGGTAATTTAACCCTGGTTTTCCATCGGGAGTTGAGATTATCCTATGCTTCGGACACTCACCATGACATGCATACCTGACATCGCACTGCAGACAATATCGAGGCAGACTGTTTCGCTTATTGATACCAAAATCGAACTGACGCTGTGATTTTACCAGATCAACCATTGGATGGTCAGAGATATTACCCAGGTAATACTCAGGAAAAACATAATGGTCGCATGAATAGATATCTCCATTCTGTTCCATTACCAGTGCATCACCACAAGTCTCGGCAAACACGCACAAACCGGGATTCTCTCCCACATAATTGGCCAGAGTAGCGTCAAATATCTGAATATAGTAACGGGCAACATCCTTTCGCACCCACTCGTCGAATATGGTAATAAGAAATTTGCCATAATCCAAGGATGGTACCGACCAGCTGGTAACTGGCGCAATGCCCCGGTAATCAGGTGCAACAAGCTTAAGAGGTGTTTTTTCTGAGATATCAGCAAATCTCTCCACAACAGGCAGGAATTGCATGAATCCTGAACCTATCTTTTTCAGGAACCTGTATGTTTCAGATGCATACTTAACACTGTAGTCGTTAACTGTGCTTAATGTATTAAACTCAACCTTGTGCTTATGGAGCAACTCAATTCCTTTCATTACCCTCCTGAAGGTTGGCCCCCCTGAGTTTGTCTTACGGTAATGGTCATGATTATGCTCTTCCCCGTCAATTGAGATTCCAACCAGCATATTGTTGTCTTTCAGGAACATGCACCAATCATCAGTCAACCTGGTTCCGTTTGTCTGGAATGAATTCTCAATTGTTTTTCCATAGGCATATTTTTTCTGAAGCTCCACAGCTTTCCTGAAAAAATCAAGTCCCATAAGTGTCGGCTCTCCGCCCTGCCATGTAAATGTGACAACTGGTATCTCATTAGACTCAATATACTGTTTTGTAAATTCCTCCAGAATATCATCCGACATCCTGAAATCCTTCTCAGTAAGATAAAGATTCTTCTTCTCAAGGTAATAACAGTATGTGCAGTTCAGGTTACATGAAGGACCGGCTGGCTTAAGCATAACATTAAAGGCGTTGGGCCTTTTCATCTTAAGAGCATCGGTAAAAAGAAGCGTGTTTTTCATGTGGCATGGATGTAGGTCACAAAAATAACACTATCATCGGTACGGACAAATTTTTTTGACAGACTGTGATGAGTAAAGGAATCTAAGGGTTATCTGGATTAATTTATATATTTATGCTTTAAAAATTAAACCAATCATAATGAACCGGGTAAACAGGGCTGCAATTAATATAATGGGAATCAGTGCAATGATGGTGCAGTGTAAATCAAGTGGTGAAAGACCAGGAACTGACACAACGAAACCCAATATTATCTATATACTGGCCGATGACCTGGGTTATGGCGATTTAGGTGCCTATGGTCAGACAAAAATAGAAACACCAAATATTGACAGGCTGGCATCAGCGGGGATGCTCTTCACCAGTCATTATTCCGGATCACCTGTCAGTGCTCCCTCAAGGTGTGTATTATTAACAGGAAAACATACAGGACACGCACAGGTGAGGGGCAATGATGAATGGGCCGGGAGGGGAGATGTGTGGAGTTACAGAGCAATGATAGCTGACTCTACTCTCGAAGGACAAAGACCTCTTGAAACAGGAACGGTAACAGTATCACGACTGCTGCAACAGTCAGGTTACAAAACAGGCATGATTGGAAAATGGGGACTTGGCGCTCCTCATACTGAAAGCATTCCGACAAAAATGGGATTCGACTATTTTTTCGGAATAAACTGCCAGAGAATGGCTCATACCTATTACCCTCCTTTCTTATACGAGAATAAAAACAGGTTTCCTCTTGATAACGATATTATAGCTCCTCACACAACTCTTACTGCCGGGGCTGATATATTTAACCCGGCAAGCTATTCTGACTTCAATCTGAATGAGTATGCACCGGAAATAATGTTCAGCAAACTAACTGGTTTTGTTGATGATAATAAAAATAATCCCTTCTTCCTTTACTGGGCAACCCCCATACCACATGCAGCCCTGCAGGCTCCTCAAAAATGGATTGATTATTATGTTAAGAAATTTGGTGATGAACAGCCATATACAGGCGATCATGGCTACTTCCCTCACAGATACCCTCATGCCGCATATGCCGCAATGATATCCTATCTCGACGAACAGGTAGGACAATTGGTCGGCCAGCTTAAAACACTTGGCTTATATGAGAATACAGTAATTATTTTTTCCAGCGACAACGGGCCGACATATAATGGAGGAACCGACTCTCCATGGTTCGACAGTGGTGGCCCCTTCCGGAGCGAAGAGGGTTATGGTAAAGGAAATGTCAATGAAGGTGGTATAAGGGTACCTATGATTGCAAGCTGGCCCTCTGTAATAAGATCAGGGACTGTCTCAAACCATATCTCAGCCTTCTGGGACATTCTGCCGACACTCTGTGAAATAGCT
>JFJP01002131.1_pt1 | contig 14097 bp, 14 predicted proteins | sample 431651 | NCBI WGS metagenome assembly JFJP01 (sample SAMN02602958, study PRJNA72255) | Microbial mat metagenome, whole genome shotgun sequencing project. | biome: fresh water; feature: sink hole; material: water; isolation source: purple microbial (photo- and chemosynthetic) mats found in... | reverse complement strand
CTTCCAGCGCAAAGACGGCGCCGTTGAGCGTGACGACCATGCCCAGAAAGGTACCGAGCATCCCCAGCATCACCAGCAGTCCGACCAGATACGGGGTCAGTGCAGGACCAGGCAGGCCGATGCGTTCGCCTTCGATGCGCAAACGCACAGGGTTTTGCAGTGACGGATGCAGCCGCTCAAGCCAATCACCCAAGTGGGGCAAGGGCTCGGGAATCGCGGCCAGCGCGCCTTCCAGGGTCGATGTGGCCTGACGAAACTCAAGGATTTCAAAAGCGCCAAAAAAATAGACCGAAGCAATGACGACCGTCATCACCAGTGCCAGCGTATTCGAACCGATATAGCCGACACCGATCCAGCCCACAGCAATCGCCCCGAGAAGGAAGGCGAGTACGAAAATATTCCTGTTCATCAATGCGTGTTTACCTTGTTGCTGAATGCTTCAATTAAACCCACCGTCGGCTGCAGCCGAAGGTCCAACTCCGCGAGCAGTACGCCCTGCAATTCCCGGCAAAAACATGCCAGCCATTCTCCGGCTTGCATCCACAGGCCCGGATCATCGGTTTGCTGGGCATCAGCCAGCCGTTGCCTATGCGTGTGGCGCAATTGCTCGAAGCGCTTTTCGAGCAGCAAAGGCACCGAGGACAGTAATTGGCGCTCACGAACAGCCAGGATCTTGTCCAGCGCTGCATCCAGGGCGGCAAGCTGCGCTAGCGTTGCTGAAGCGGCTGAAAGCGCCACTCGAACACGGGCGCGCAATGGACGAATGTTCATTTCCATTTCACTCTGATGGGCGAGATAGAACCGATGAAATGGGTCGTAGGCAGCCGCAGTTTTAATGTCCACCCCGGGTTTCAGCGTCGGCAATTTAATCCGCGCCTCGCCGCAGTCGGGCGAACAACTCGTCGTGATCGAATTCACCAAGGCCATTCGTGCCCGAGCGAATTCCTCTTCTACGGAATCATTCGCGACAGATGGCTTCCCTGAATGCGCTGCTGACGAGTTCGAGACGCTTGCGTTGTGCGCCGCGTGGAGAGTGATGGCGTCAGTAAAATCGAACCATTCACCGAGTCTCTCGGCAAAAGTTTGCTTCGACTCGGAAGCGTCCATGATGGACAGGTCAGTGAGAAAACGAATGAGTTTGGAACTGTTGAAATTTGTGCACGGTAAAGCTTGCTTCATACCAGTATCTGTAATCCAATTCGATCAAAAGCGGGCCGCAGGGTACTACACATTTAAGCCGGACTAGTACTTTGACACGTGCTACCGGGTGTGGACCGCGTCTGACTGAGCTTCGGTGGACCACTGGCTGACGCCCTTTTTAGTAATGGAGATTGAAGAGTGAATTTGATGAATGAGAAGCAGAAAGAAAATGCAAGTGCCTGTCCCGGATGTGGCGCATTCTTCGTTTGTGGTGTGGAGGCCGGTCAGTCGACCTGCTGGTGCATGGAAAAGCCGACCGTATTTTTTGAACCGGAGGCCGCAGGTCGTTGCTACTGTCCGGCTTGCCTCGACAAGCGCGTTAGCGAGCAGTCCGCTCTGGCAACATGAGGATGGCGTCGCGGTTGCTCCAGGAGAAGCATTTGGCAGCCGCCTCGCGCCACGGTAGCCAGCACTGATCGAGATGCTCGCCCGGTGCTATGCGCACGGGCTGGCCTTCTGGCACCTCAAGAGAGAAAACGTGCTCACTGTTGTGGGTTACTCCGGGCGCGTAGCGATAACGCCATTCAGTGAAAATCTCGAAGCTGTTTGTCAGCTGCCAGTCCCTGAAGACACTTTGTGGAGCAACAATCCCGGTTTCTTCCGCGACCTCGCGCGCAGCCGTTTCAATCAGGCTTTCGCCGTCTTCCTGGCTGCCGGTTACCGACTGCCAGTAACCGGCGTGCGATGCGCGCTCAAGCAGCAGGACGTTGAGGCTTGGCGAATGGATGACGACCAAGACCGAAACCGGACGTTTGTGGCTGGTCATGGGTTTCCGGCGGGATCGTCCAGCAGGTAGAAGACGCGGAACGGAATGTTCCTCGCTTCCCACGCTTCGGTGGCGCTGGATATGACGGCGTTGAAGGCCGCGAAGCTAGTCGGGTTGCCGCGCAGCAAATCGTAACCGCTAAGGGTAATGACGTAGCCGGATGCAGGGTGCCAAGAGAAGTCGGTCAGGCAATCGTGAAGGGCGTCAAGATTGCCGCCAAACCAGTCGGGAAAATCCAGATCGCGCTTTAATGCTTTTATGAAGCCGGGGACATTCCTGGCGTTTTTTAGGTCAACGTTGAAGCAGGCCTGTTTGAGTTCGGCGGCGGCTTTTCTGAGCGCAGGCAAATCCTTGTGGGACAGTTTGAAGATGCCGACCGGAGCGTTTTCATCCGGCTTTCCGTTCAGGGGGAGTGTCATTGTTCGCTGATCCTGCGGAAACTTCGGTAATGGTCTGCGCTGTAGTAATACTCGCCAGAGGTGGCGACATCGCCGCCACGACCGCTACCGGCGATAATTCGGCGTGGCCCGCGGTCACGTCGACCGGGTGTTGGGACAGTGTATTCGCGGTAGTAGCCGCGTATTTGCTGTGGCAGGCGGCGTTCGAAATTGCCGAAGGTGTTGCCATCCTTTTGCGGGTAAGGGAAGGGCCCTCCTTGTTTGATCAGGCGCAGGGTTTGCTGCGCTTCAGGGGGAAGATTGGCTAAACTTACCGCAACGACGGGATCGTCGCGGTAAGTCTCTCGTGCCTGAACACTCAAGAGCCCGAACCCTCCGACTAGTGCCAGAACCAGTGCCAGTCGGAAGAATGCGGCAATGCGCGACATGAAGCTTAGTCCTTGCCGGCCTCGACCGAGGTTTCAACCTTCTGACGCAGGCGGATATGCAGTTCGCGCAACTGCTTTTCATCAACCACACTCGGTGCGTCGGTCAACAGGCACTGGGCGCGCTGGGTTTTCGGGAAGGCGATTACGTCGCGAATCGACTCGGCGCCAGTCATCATGGTGACGATGCGATCCAGACCGAAGGCCAAGCCTCCGTGTGGTGGCGCGCCGTACTTGAGCGCGTCGAGCAGGAAACCGAACTTGAGTTTGGCTTCTTCTTCACCAATGCCGAGTGCGTCGAACACCTGACTCTGTACATCAGCGCGGTGGATACGCACCGAGCCGCCGCCAAGTTCCCAGCCATTGAGCACAAGGTCGTACGCTTTTGCCAGGCACTTGCCCGGGTCGGAGGCGAGAATGGCGAAATGCTCGTCCTTGGGGCTGGTGAAGGGGTGGTGGCAGGCGCTCCAGCGCTTGGCTTCCTCGTCGTACTCGAACATTGGGAAGTCAACAACCCACAGCGGCTCCCAGGTCTTGTCGTTAACAAAGCCTTTTTCGTGGCCGATTTTGGCACGAAGGGCTCCGAGGGCATCATTGACGATTTTGGCCTTGTCCGCGCAGAAGAAGATGAGGTCACCGGATTGTGCGCCAGTGCGCTCGACAATGGCTTTCAGTGCCGCTTCATTCAGGTTCTTGACGATCGGTGATTGCAGGCCAGTTTCGTTGAGCTGGGTGACGTCATTGACCTTGATGTAGGCCAGCCCCTTGGCGCCGTAGATGGCAACGAAGGTGGAGTAGGCGTCGATTTCGCCGCGGGTCAGCGTGGCGCCGCCTGGAATACGCATGGCCGCAACGCGACCGGTTTCACTGTTGGCAACGCTGGCGAAGACCTTGAATGAGACTTCCTTAACGGCATCGGTGATTTCGGTCAGTTCCAGCGTCACGCGCAGGTCGGGCTTGTCCGAGCCGTAGCGATGCATGGCTTCGGTGTAGCTCAGGCGCGGGAAAGGGTTCGGCAGATCAACGTCGATGGCTTCCTTGAACACATAGCGGATCAGGTTTTCCATGATTCCGGTGATCTGGACTTCGTTCAGGAACGAGGTTTCGATATCGACCTGGGTAAATTCCGGCTGGCGGTCAGCACGAAGATCTTCGTCGCGGAAACATTTGGTTATCTGATAGTAGCGGTCAAAGCCGGCAATCATCAGCAGTTGCTTGAAGAGTTGGGGCGACTGTGGCAGCGCGAAGAAGTGGCCAGGGTTGACGCGCGACGGAACGAGATAGTCGCGTGCGCCTTCCGGCGTGCTCTTGGTGAGCATCGGGGTTTCTATGTCGATGAAGCCAGCGTCGTCGAGGAAACGGCGGAAAGCGCGCGCTGTCTTGTAGCGCAACTGCATGTTCTTCTGCATTTGCGGCCGCCGCAGATCGATCACCCGGTGCAGCAATCGAACGTTCTCGGAGAGGTTCTCTTCGTCAAGCTGGAACGGCGGTGTCACGGATGGGTTCAACACTTCAATTTCGTGGCACAGGATCTCAACTTCGCCGCTTGCCATGTTCGGGTTGATCGACCCGGCGGGGCGCGCGCGCACCGTTCCCGTAATTTTCAGGCAGTATTCATTGCGTATCGATTCGGCGATAGCAAACATCTCTGATCTGTCCGGATCGCAAACGACCTGAGCTAGGCCATCGCGGTCGCGCATGTCGATGAAAATGACTCCGCCGTGGTCGCGTCGACGATGTGCCCAGCCACAGAGGCTGACGACTTGGCCGATAGTTTGTGAATTGACTTGTCCGCAGTAGTGAGTTCGCATGCTGATTCCGGAGTTAGGAAAGTGAGTTAGTGGAGGATTTTGAGCGAAGTTTCGTTCGGGCGGGTGGTGTAACCACACCCATTGATATGATGTACTTGAGGGCTTCGTCGACTTCCATGTTGAGTTCGATGACGTCGCTCTTGGGCAGCATCAGAAAAAAGCCGGAGGTTGGGTTCGGCGTGGTCGGCACATAGACGCTAACGTAATCGCCGGAAAGGTGGTTAAGTACATCGCCGCCGGGCGTGCCGGTGAGGAAGGCTATAGTCCACGAACCCTCGCGAGGATACTGGATCAACAGCGCTTTGCGAAATGCGTTACCAGACGAAGAAAACAGCGTGTCGGAAACCTGCTTGACGCTGTTGTAAATTGAATTGACGACCGGGATGCGGGCGAGAAGTTTTTCCCACCAGCCAACGAGTCGTTGCCCGATAAAATTTGCAGCGAGCAGGCCGGTGACCATGATGATCAGCAGCGTAAGGATTATTCCTGTTCCGGGAAAATCGAATCCAAAAAGCGCGCGGGGTGTCACTGATTCCGGAAGAAGGCGCAGCGATTGATCGGCGACACTGGCAATCAGCGACAGCACCCAGGCAGTAATCGCCAAGGGAACCCAGATCAGGAGTCCAGTGATGAAATAGCGCTTGATCAACTGGCTGCGCACGCGCTCTCTCCAGGGCAGCCTGCGCAGGCCGGTGTCGGCTCCACTTTTTCCGGCTTCGCGGCAGGCTTGCCGCCGCCCTTGAAGTCCGTGGCGTACCAGCCATTACCTTTCAGTTGAAAGCCGGCAGCGGTCACTTGCTTGTGATATGTCTCCTGATCGCATTCAGGGCAGGTGCTTAACACCGGATCGCTCAGTTTTTGCAGATGATCTTTTTCAAAGCCGCAGGAAGCGCAACGATAGGCGTAGATCGGCATGGCAAACCTCTATTTGACTACAAAGTCGTAAATTATAACCGAAGGGATGTGGATTTCACTTTACCCACCTTTGCCGAGATGAGGGCAAAAGCCTTGTTTTCAAGCAATTACATCAGGCTGAGGTAAGTCTGTGTCAGTTCCTTGCCCCAGAAGAGGGCGAGTAGTCCAGCGGCGGCCAGATAGGGGCCGAAGGGAATTGGGACATTACGACCGCGTTTGGCCAATATGATCAGGCAGATACCAACAACCGCACCAACCAGCGAGGAGAGCAGAATGGTCAATGGGAGTATCTGCCATCCGAGCCAGGCTCCGATTGCGGCGAGCAGCTTGAAATCGCCATAGCCCATACCCTCCTTGCCGGTAGTGAGTTTGAATCCCCAGTAGACCGACCACAGCGAGAGATAGCCTCCAATTGCTCCGATAACCGCTGACTGAAGATCGGTGAAGGTGCCAAACAGGTTGAACAGCAAACCGGTCCAGAGTAGAGGTAAGGTGATCGAGTCGGGCAGTAACTGCGTATCGAAATCGATAAAGGTCAGGGCAATCAGGCACCAGATCATCACAATTCCCCCGACTGCAGCCCAGCCGTAGCCAAAGTGTGCGGCAGCATAGGCAGAGAGCAGACCGGTCAGTGCTTCGACGATAGGGTAGCGAGGTGAAATCGGTGTTTTGCAGGCTGAGCATCTGCCACGCAAGGCAATCCAGCTAATGACCGGGATGTTTTCCAGCGCGGTGATCGGGTGTCCACATTGAGGGCAGCGCGAGCGCGGCTTGGCGAGGGACAAAGGTTCGTTGTCAGGAATCTCTTCGCCGCGCAATTCAGCGCACTGGCAACGCCAGTCGCGTTCCATCATTTTTGGCAGACGATGGATCACAACATTAAGGAAGCTGCCGACCAGAAGGCCGATGACTCCAAGGGAGAGAGTAAAGACGGTCGGATCCAGAAATCCATTCAGCCAGCTTTGCTCCATTAGACTACGGCACCCAGTTTGAAAATTGGCAGGTACATGGCGATAACCATGCCTCCAATCAATGTCCCCAGAACGACCATGATGATCGGCTCCATGAGGCTGGAAAGCGCGTCTACAGCATCATCTACTTCAGCCTCAAAGAAATCGGCAACCTTACCAAGCATTGCATCCAATGCACCTGATTCTTCGCCGATGGCAACCATCTGGTTAACCATGTTGGGAAACAACTGGCTGTTTTGCATTGCTGAAGTCAGGCTGGTACCAGTACTGACTTCGCTCTGGATCTGCTTTGTTCCGACTTTGTAGACATAGTTGCCTGCTGCGCCACCAACAGAATCGAGTGATTCCACCAGAGGGACGCCCGCAGCGAACATAGTGGATAGGGTGCGCGTCCATCGTGCAATTACCGATTTTCGAACGAGACTGCCAAATATCGGGACGCGAAGAAGTAGGCGGTCCATGGCGAACTGCATGGACTCCGAACGCTTCCATGTGTAAAAGAAGAAGTAAAGTCCGCCGCCAATCGAGCCAAAAATAGCCCACCAGTACGCAACAAAATAGTCTGAGATTGCCATCACGATCAAAGTCGGGGCAGGTAGGTCAGCACCAAAACTCGTAAATACCTGCTTGAAGGCAGGAATTACAAAAATCATGATGATCGCGGTGATGACAAAGGCTACGATAATGATGGCAATCGGGTAGAACAATGCAGACTTTATCTTCTGTTTGATAGCGATCATTTTTTCTTTGTAGGTCGCCAGACGCTCGAGCAGTGCCTCCAGGATGCCTGCCTGTTCCCCGGCTTCAATCAGGTTGCAGTACAGTTGGTCAAATTGGAGGGGGAATTTTCGAAATGCTTGAGACAGCGAACTGCCGGTTTCTACGTCCGATTTGATGTCAAGAAGCAGTTTGCCCACAGCCGGGTTGTCGTGGCCACGGCCAACGATGTCAAAGGTCTGCAATAGAGGTACACCAGCTTTCATCATCGTGGCCAGCTGTCGTGTGAATAATGCGACATCCTTTTCAGTGACCTTTCTGCCGCCCTTGAAGCTTTGTTTGGATACCTTGGTGACAAGTACGCCTTGGCGACGCAGGGTCGCGTTGACCACAGCCTCACTCGTTGCGCGCTGCTCCCCACGAATGATTTTTCCGGCCTTGTTTTTTCCGACCCAGAGAAACGAAAATTCTTTGACTTCCTGGGATCGTTTTGTCGGTTTCGTTGCAGTCGCCATGCTGTCCCCTTCGATATTCTTTAAACGTTTGTGCTGCCCAAGATTTCGTCGAGCGAAGTAAGGCCTTGTTTGACCTTCAAAAGACCAGAACGGCGCAGGTCATTCACCCCTTCTTTTTGCGCCTGAACTGCGATATCGAGGGCTGTTCCGTTGGCCATGATCAAGCGCTGAATGGCTTCGGTAACGGGCATGACCTGATAGAGGCCTACTCGTCCCTTATAACCACTGCCTTTGCAGCGATCACATTCTCCTGGGCCTTGCAGTGACCAGCTACCGTCTAGATCTTCCTCCGTGAACCCTGCATTCAGTAGCGTTTCGATTGGTGTGTCGAGGGGCTTCTTGCAAGTGCACAATCGACGGACGAGGCGCTGGGCAGTGATCAACAGAATGCTCGATGCGATATTGAAAGTCGGGATGCCCATGTTCATAAGGCGGGTCAGTGTCGATGGGGCATCATTGGTGTGCAGCGTTGAAAGCACCATATGCCCCGTTTGCGCCGCCTTGATGGATATCTCTGCTGTTTCAAGATCGCGTATTTCGCCGACCATGATGATGTCTGGGTCTTGGCGAAGGAATGCCTTAAGTGCGACCGGGAAGGTTAGGCCTTGGCGATCATCGATATTGACCTGGTTGATGCCCGGCAGGGGGATTTCAGCCGGGTCTTCCGCCGTGGAAATATTGATCCCAGGCTTGTTCAAGATGTTGAGACAGGTGTAGAGGGATACTGTTTTTCCTGAGCCGGTCGGGCCGGTAACCAGTACCATCCCGTACGGGCGCTGAATGGCGTCGAGGAGAAGGGTTTTCTGATCAGGATCGTATCCCAAAGCATCGATTCCCAGCGTGGCGCTGCTGGGGTCAAGGATGCGCAGAACAATTTTTTCTCCATACATTGTTGGCAGGGTGCTGACGCGAAAGTCGATTGCACGGCTTTTGGACAGAACCAGCCGCATGCGACCATCTTGTGGAACGCGTTTCTCGGCGATATTGAGTCGAGAAATGACCTTGATGCGCGATGCAATTTTCTCTTTGATGACTAAAGGAGGTGCCGCGATTTCACGCAAAATGCCATCAGTGCGGAAGCGGATACGGTAACTTTTTTCGTACGGCTCAAAGTGGATGTCCGAGGCGCCTTCGTTGATCGCGTCAAGCAGCATTTTCTGGATGAATTTGACGACTGGCGCATCGTCGACTTCAAGCGCTGAGGCGTCTTCAGTCTTTTCAGCAGCGTCTTCGTCGTGAAACTCTAGATTGATATCTTCGTTGGTGAGGTTCTTGAGAGTGTCCTCGGCTGACTCTGAAAGCTTGGTAACTAGTGGGGCGAGTTGACTCTCGTCAACGATAACCGGGTCCACGGCCATTCCGGTCTGGAAGCGGATTTCGTCTAGTGCGCGCAGATTAGTCGGGTCAGCGATGGCGACAGAGAGTCGGTTGCCACGTTTATGCAGCGGAACAACACGGTGTGACGCAATCAGCTTGCGGTCAATCGCAGTCTTCTGAATATGGGCGTCGTCAAATGCATTGAGGTCAAGCAGTGGGTAGCCAAAAGTGTCTGACGCAAAACGCGCAATATCGGGCGAGCTCATTTTTCTAGTGCCGACCAATTGCTCAATGAACGAACTTCTAGTCGCAGCCGCCTGTGTCAGCAGGGTTTCGGCCTCGGCTTCCTTTATTCGGCCTGCTTGGACAAGCGCGCGAGCGAGTCCATTAAGTGCGGAAGTTTGCGGATTGGCTGCCATAGTTCGCTAAAAGACGCTTTCCTGCTTCAAAGAATCACAACACAAAATACTGCACAAAGTATGCCAGATTGATGATGCATTGAGTTGGCGCGTTTGTAAAGAAGCGAAAAGCATGGTGCTAGATGCGGCCAAGAAGAACTTCGGAAACAAAGCGGCTTCCAATGTAGGCCAGCAGAAGAACCAGAAAACCGGATAAAGTCCAGCGAAGCGCGATCCGGCCACGCCAGCCATAGGCATGGCGACCGATCAGAAGTGCGGCAAAGATTCCCCAGGAGGCAAAGGCAAACAAGGTTTTGTGGTCAAGGACCAATGCTTTGCCAAATATGGCTTCCGAGAACATGACGCCACTCCCCAGCGCCACTGTCAGCAGAGAAAACGCAATGATGATCATGCGGAAAAGCAAGGCTTCCATGGTCAGGATTGGAGGAAGACTTGAAAAATGCCCGTTAAGCTCCTTTTGATGCAATTTACGTTCGACAAAACCCATGAATACAGCGTGCAGCGCAGAAAGCGTGAATAAGCTGTAAGCCAGCATGGCGGCCAGGAAATGCAACTTGAAGCCCCAGGCGTAGGCATGCGCAATCACATGTACTTGAGGGAACAGGGCTGGACTCGCGGCACAAAGCGCGGCGAGTGGTAGCACCATCGGTTGTAGGCCATCCATGCGCGAATGGAAGCTTTCCAGCCAGTAAATGACTACCGCCAGCCACAGCATCAGCGATAGCGCAAAGCTGAACGAAAAACGCATTCCTCCAGCGCCGAACAGTCCGTCATACAAGCCGACACCCTGAAGCGTCAGAGCGACGAATATCGCCAGCCGTTCCCAAGCTTGCATCGGGAGAGGGTCCAATGGTTTTCCGGTCGCGCGCCAGCGGGTGTGCCAGAAATGGTAGCCGAGAGCCGCGTAAAGCAGGCTCGAAGCAATGTGAGGCAGAAGGTGCAGTAGAATGTCCAGCATTTCTTGAGTTTACACCAAGCTGGAAGCCAAATGCTCGACAACCTGACTCAACGCCTTGCCCGCGTCATGAAGACGCTGCGCGGTGAAGCACGCCTCACCGAAGACAACATCGCCGATGCTCTGCGCGAGGTCCGGCTTGCTCTTCTGGAGGCTGACGTTGCACTGCCTGCCGTCAAGGCACTGATTGCTGCCGTCAAGGAGAAGGCGGTTGGCGAAGAGGTAATCGGCTCCCTGAGTCCCGGTCAGGCGCTGATTGGTGTGGTTCACCGCGAGTTGACGCTGCTCATGGGTGAGGCGCACAACGGTCTCAACCTGGCCACCCAGCCTCCAGCGATTATCCTGATGGCCGGTTTGCAGGGGGCTGGCAAAACCACTACGGTCGGCAAACTAGCCAAGTTGCTGCGGGAAACGCAAAAAAAGAAAGTGCTGGTCGTGTCCTGCGACGTTTATCGTCCGGCGGCTATCGAGCAGTTGAAGACCGTTGCTGAGCAAGCCGGTGTTGATTTTTTTCCATCGGTTTTGTCGGACAAACCGGTTGATATAGCGCGTAACGCGGTTGATTGGGCCAAACGCCACTATCACGATGTGCTGCTTGTGGATACGGCGGGCCGTTTGTCGATTGACGAAGCGATGATGAAGGAGATCGCCGAACTCCACGCGGCGATCAAGCCGATCGAAACATTGTTCGTGGTTGATGCCATGCTGGGTCAGGATGCGATCAATACGGCCAAGGCGTTCAGTGAGGCTTTGCCTTTGACCGGCATCATCCTCACCAAACTGGATGGCGATTCACGTGGTGGTGCGGCGCTCTCGGTGCGCCATGTGACCGGGCGGCCAATAAAATATGCCGGTGTTGGCGAGAAACTTTCAGGAATTGAAGCTTTTCACCCTGAACGTATGGCCTCGCGCATTCTCGGTATGGGCGATGTCCTTTCACTGATCGAGGATGCCAAGAAGGGAATTGACGAACAGCAAGCTGTCGAGTTTGCCAAGAAGCTCAAATCGGGCAAGGGCTTCGATCTCAACGACTTCAAGGAGCAAATCGGCCAGATGCGCAAGATGGGCGGACTCTCGTCGATGATGGACAAGTTGCCGGCACAGTTTGCCCAAGCGGCGAGTCAAATGCAGGCCGGTGGTGAAGAAAAAACGATTGGCCGAATTGAAGGCATCATCAATTCGATGACGCCGGCTGAGCGTAGTAAGCCAGAGCTCTTAAAGGCCTCGCGCAAGCGTCGTATCGCCGCAGGGGCTGGGGTTCAGGTGCAGGAAGTCAATCGTTTACTCAAACAGTTCGAGCAGTCGCAGAAAATGATGAAGCAATTTTCCAAAGGTGGCATGGCCAAGCTGATGCGCGGGATGAAAGGGATGTTGCCAGGGATGCGCTGATTGTCGGTGTTTTAACGCGAAGCCACTCGTTCGCTTATGTAGATCCATTGATTGTGCCAGGCGCCGCGGACGAGATTGGGGTATTCGGCTTGTCCAAGGCTCCCGTTGTAACGGCCTAGGGCGCGGTAGAGATCGCCCCGTTCGATGTCCAGGTAATGGCGCAGGATGGTACAGCCGTAGCGTAAATTGGTCCTGAGGTGAAATAGGTTGTCATCGTTGCGACCGATGACTTTGATCCAGAATGGCATGACCTGCATGAAACCACGCGCCCCTGAAGATGAAACGGCGTATTTCTTGAATCCGCTTTCTACCTGAATCAGTCCGAGAACCATTTGTGGATCAAGCCCCGCGCGCGTCGCTTCATAATGCACGGCGCGCAGGAATTCCAGTCGGCTTTCGCGGTCAGCAATGCGTTTTTCCAGCCGGCGCGACATCTCAGTCAGCCAGTCAATAGCCTCCATCGAGTCTAGAAACGAGCTTTTTGGAGGGGCTTGATCCGAGATGGTGCGTGATAGTGCGGCTTGAACACTGGCTGCAAGGGGCTCGTATTTTTGAGCCCCGGCAAAGGCTGTCAGCGGTAACAGAAGTGTCAGGAGCAGTGTTACTCGGCGCACAACCTGGCTTTCAGGAAACTACCAATTTCGGCAACGGGTACCATTTTCACGTCGGAATCGGTGCGTCCCTTGTATTCCAGCTTGCCTTCAGCCAACCCGCGATCACCAACGACGACGCGATGCGGTAGACCGAGCAACTCCATTTCCGCAAACATGACCCCTGGGCGCTCGTTGCGGTCATCGAGGAGAACATCAACGCCAGTTGCCTTGAGCTCTGAATAAAGCTTGTCTGCCGCTACTTTTACGGATTCACTCTTGGCATAGCCCATGGGGACGATGCAAACTTCAAATGGCGCGATGGATTCTGGGAAAATGATGCCGCGTTCATCATGATTTTGTTCGATAGCTGCGCCAACGATACGTGAAACCCCGATCCCATAGCATCCCATTTCCATGACCTGGCTTTGGCCGCTTTCGTCGAGGAAGCAGCACTTGAGGGCTTCGGCGTATTTTGTACGCAGCTGGAAAATGTGACCGACTTCAATGCCGCGGCAGAGTTCGAGTTGGCCTTTGCCGTCGGGGGAAGGGTCACCGGCCACTACGTTCCGCAGGTCAGCGACCGAGACGGGCTCCGCCAGGTCGCGACCAAAATTGACACCGGTGATGTGAAAACCGGCGTCATTGGCACCGCAAACAAAGTCACTCATGGCCGCTACGCTACGATCCGCATAAACAGGGATGTTGCTGAGGCCGACAGGGCCAATGTAACCTGGCTTGCAGCCGAGAGCTTCGATGATTTCATCTTCGCGAGCAAAGCGGAATTCCCCTGTGACTTTCTGTGTCTTGATTTCATTCAAGTCGTGGTCGCCGCGCAGCAGGATCAGCGCGAACTGAGTACCATCGTTGTCAGGGAGGTTGCACATGATGGCAATAGCCTTGACCATCTTTATCAAAGGGATGCTGAGGAACGCAGCAACATCCTCACACTTGGTCTTGCCGGGGGTGGCCACTTTTGTCATGACCTCGGAGGCTGGGCCACGGGGTGTGGCTGGGGCCATGGCCTCAGCCAGTTCGACATTGGCGGCGTATTCCGAATCGGGGCAATAGGCCAAAGCATCTTCGCCGGAGTCGGCTAGCACGTGGAATTCATGTGAGCCTGTTCCGCCTATTGATCCTGTGTCGGCAGCAACGGCCCGAAACTTCAGTCCGAGGCGGTTGAAAATCCGGGTGTAAGTCTCGAACATGTTGCGGTATTCGCGCTGCAAGTCCGCGAAATCAGTGTGGAATGAGTAGCCGTCCTTCATCAAAAACTCGCGGCCGCGCATGACGCCAAAGCGTGGCCGAATCTCGTCGCGGAACTTCATCTGCACCTGGTAGAAATGCAGAGGCAGCTGTCGGTAGCTCTTGACTTCCTTGCGTACTACATCGGTAATGACCTCTTCGTGCGTTGGGCCGATTACGAATTCACGCTGATGACGGTCCTTGAGGCGCAATAGCTCAGGGCCGTATTTTTCCCAGCGCCCGGATTCCTGCCATAACTCGGCCGGTTGCACCGCAGGCATCGACAACTCGATGGCACCGGCGCGATCCATTTCCTCGCGGACGATATTTTCAACTTTGCGCAGGATACGCAGTCCAATCGGCATCCATGTATAGATGCCGCCAGCCAGTCGTTTTACGAGGCCGGCGCGCAGCATCAATTTGTGGCTGACGATCTCGGCATCGGACGGCGCTTCTTTGAGCGT
>JFJP01040153.1_pt1 | contig 14098 bp, 16 predicted proteins | sample 431651 | NCBI WGS metagenome assembly JFJP01 (sample SAMN02602958, study PRJNA72255) | Microbial mat metagenome, whole genome shotgun sequencing project. | biome: fresh water; feature: sink hole; material: water; isolation source: purple microbial (photo- and chemosynthetic) mats found in... | reverse complement strand
TGGATCAAGCTACCTATCGACAAATATACATTTCCACCGCTACTTCCAGCTTTCTGGTTATCCATCTGGTTGGAAGAACCGACCTTAGATAAAGAAGGCTTTATCGGTGTAAAGTTCTTACCGAAGTCATCCATAATATCCGAACGTTCTAAACCCGTCTCGATACCTTTTTCGTAGGTCGTAACTAATGCAACACCACCCTTGCTGACAGTTGATAACGGTCCTTTTTTCGCATCAGAATTATTCATATGATCCCTGTTTTCCTGTGCGTATTTTACGATTCCCGGAGTTCCCGAAGCAGCAGGCTTGCTCTTGCATCTTTTTCATGGCTTCATTACTTTTACTGACCATTGCTTGCGGGTTTAGTTTAGTAAAGTCAACTTCATTGATAGACTGCCCCAAGTTTTTAACTGCTTGGTCTGTGTGTTTAATTTCTTCAATGCCTTTATGAATATTATCAATTTGTGCATCTTTGATAAATTGGTTTTTGGATACATTGTTTTTTTCTGTTTCCAGCTTTTTCAGTTGACTTTCTAAAGAAGACACAGCAGAAGAATCTCCACCTCTCTTAGCGTTTTTCAATTCGCTTTCGGCAAGCTTTTTTTGAGCATCGATTTCTTTAATTCTATCATTATAATTTTGAGTTCCGGATAGAACACTGGCAGTAGAATCTTTTTGACCTTTTGTAATTTTAATTTGAGAGTCTAAAGATTTCATATCTTCGGAATCTGCACTAAAGCCCATCTTTTGGTATTTCAATTTTTTTTCTTCAAGGCTCTTTAATTTAGAATCATATTTATCGATTTGAGCAGATAGCGTATCTTCCTCGGAAGGCTTGATACCAAAAAAGTCTTGTATAGCTCTCCATGCTTTTTTGACAACGCCTACAAGATCATCCCAGTATTTGTAAATGCCATAAACAGCAGCCCCTAAAGCAACAATACCGATAACAACCCATGTGATCGGGTTCGCTAAAAAAGCAGCATTCAAAGCCCATTGAGCTACGGTTAAAGCACCTGTCTTGGCAGTCAACGCTACTTTAGCAATACCCGATGCACCTGCCGCAGCAGAACCCGCTAACATAGCCGCAGAACCTAAATGCTGTGCAGTTGCGTTTACCCCGGTTGCCATTGTATTTGCCCATGTAACCGCGTTCAAAACAACTCTTTGACCTATGTTCATCTTACCTACAGAAGCATTCGTAATTTCAGACTTAGTAAGCAACGCATAGCCTAAGCTAAGGGCATTCACAGAATAGCCATACGCAACAGTCATTGCAGTAGCAATTTTAGAAAGACCGGAAACCAGACCAATAGCACCTGCAAACAATTTAATAGCACCAACCAAAGCAATAGTTGCCACTAAGCCCGATGTAGCCCAAACGATAGTTTCTTTAAAACTTTTATGTTTATCTAAAAACGCAACTACCGGACCTAATAAGCCAACAAAAGCATTTGTTGTCCTAGCAATAGTAGGCAAGAAGGTCTGACCAATTAAGATAGATATGGTCTCAAAATTTCCCTTCAGCAATTGAATTGACCCCGCAGTAGTGTTCTTCTGAATATCCGCATATTCTTTCAGAGAGCCTCCCGCTTTCTGGTATTCTCCCTTAAAATAACGAATTGCATCAACTCCTTTCAGCAACCTACCATCTACTTCAATAGAAGAATTCATAACCATATCAAAAGCGGATGCTGCATCTCTACCCACTAAGTCAAAAATTGCAGCTCCTCGTTTTTCCTGAATCCAGCCCTTACCTGTCATAGCTTTATCTAAGTCTGCCATAATATCAATGACATCTCTTAGTTTACCTTTCATGGTACCGGAAGTATAGGTTGCAGAAACTCCAAGGTCTTTCAAAACAGCCTGAGCCTTTTTATCTACAGGAATATCTCTTAACTGGTTTAAAAACATTTTGACAGCTTCACCTGTTTCAGCAACACTCTTACCCTGGTTTCTAATGCCAGTCATAACTGCCGACACTGTAGTCAGGTTCTGGTTAGACGAACCCACCACACCATTTACGGCTCTAAACGCAGACTCCAAGTCTTCCATACCGAATGCTGCAAGTTGTGCTGTTCTAACCAAAACATCTCCAACAGAAGAAGCCTTATCCGCAGACTGACCGAACGCATTCATTGTCATGCCCAAGAGACGTGCAGTATCATCTATCTTTAGTTTACCGGCAGAAGCAGTAGCCATTTCCATAGCGGGTATTAAAGCCTTCATACTTTGTGCAGTATTCATACCGATAGAACTAAGAGAGGTCAAGCCAGCTACAGCATCTTTGGGAGACCATTCAGTAGCAAGCCCTGCCTTGATAGCAGCCTTTTCCAGTTCTTTCATTTCCTTAGAGGTTGCCTTGGAAGTCCCTTGTAAAACAGCCAAAGACTTTTCAAAATCAATGGCATCCTTTACACTTGGACCGAACATCACTCCACCCAATTTTAAACTACCTGCAAGCATAGTCGCACCTTGAATGGACTTATGAATAGATGCCTCAACCTGTTTAACGGCAGAATCGACACCTTTCAAATCACCAGTTATTCTTTTCCAGTGACCTTGCATATCATTCAAATAGCGTGTAGCATTATCAACCAAACTAACGACAACGCCTAGAGTAAAAACAGAAGATGTATCAGACATTATTCCCCACTAAAATATTGGCTCATAAAATAACCGAAGCCATACATAATAAAAAACAGAAAAAACCGATAAATTCTTTGATCCGTAGTATAAGAAGGAGATCGAAAAACGATCCAGAAATATAAAGGTGGAAGAAAAATAGTAACACACAAAAGAAGATCGCTAAAGGATTCTAATAAACCTGCAATAAAACTATTCTTTCTCTTATCATCACTCATAAAGTCTCCTAAAAAAATATGGGAGAGTAATTTATACTTCCCTTACTCACCAAAATAAGCCCTACCGATTCCTTTTGCAATCATATTTACTTCAAGTTCGATCAGATATTCGAGTTCAGCAATACGCATTAGTCTCGAACGAGTGTTTTTTTTACAAGGTGGCAGATTAAACCGATGGGAAAGTAATTCAATTCCACCACCCTCTTTTTTTAATTTTGTGCGATACTCTCCTATAGCTTTTTTACGGAAGCCTCTTGATACATTTTAGTTTCTTTAATAATTGCAAGAGTAAATGCAGTCACTAATCCAAATTTACCGCAGCTAATCCATTGTTGAACAATATCCATTCTTGGATATAGCAAGCATTCTCCCAAAAGCATCAAGTCCGTTTCAAACCCATCTAATTTTTCACCTCTCTTTCTAATGTTGGAATACTGCTTCTGCGACGGAACCCTAAACAAAATAGAATAACCCTCTACCTCAGCATGGTGAACACCGCCCTTATTTTCAAAGATGTTTTTTAGCGTTTGGATAGGACCGTTATACTTATCTAAAAAAACATCATCCACAGGTTCATACTCAACCGGCAACTGCCCCTTAGCGTTATCTATCTCGCTAACCATTTGAAACGCATTCAAATTTTCCAAAATAAAACTCCTTATCCTTATTCGTAAAGACGCTTTACGAGCGTCTCAAAACTAAAAACTCAAAACTCAAAACTAACTAAAGCATAGTAATCCGTGGAAAGCCTAAAACAACCAAGTCCAACGGAACTTCCGTTTTATCATCCCCTTGCTTAAAGTCATACTTTGCACTTTTAATTTTAATAGCAGGAATAATTAACGAAAAGTTAGAACTTCCAACTGCACATTCCGCAGTCAACGGAGCAGGAGGTAACATAGTTAGCATACCTCCCCAAGTAACTGCAAGTGTAGTCAAAACTTTCATCTCGTCTACATGCAAAGTGCATTTCGCATCAAATTCAATTTTCTTTTTAGACCAGCTAACAGGCATCCCACCCATACCAATAGTCACTGCAATATCAGCTTTCTCTTCAAAAGAGAATTGGCTGAATTTAACAATCTGTGTACCATAAAACGTAAGTTTGAAATTTTCCCAGTTTAACGCTTCCGGAATAACCTCAACACCCCAATTCGGATTTGCCATAAAAAATAATCTCCTTAATTTGTACTAGCGAAAGAGGTCGTCCATTCAATCGCTTTAATTCTACCAGCAACAAACATTTTCAACTTAGCCTCTAAGATGTTAGTCAGGATAAAATTCTTGTTTGGGTCAAACTCAATCTCATGCTTAGAAATCTCTTGCTTGCCATTCACTTCCATTTCAGAAGAAACTTTGGCATCTACAACAGCCTTGATGTATTTGATACCACCGCTACCAGAGTTTAAATTAGAATCTTGATTTAAGAAAGGAATGCTTTCACGGTAAACAATCCGGTGCATCTTGTCTGCCCGACGACGCTCAGGTATCTCAGCAAAGTCAGAATCCGGCAAACTCTTAATTCTATCTCTTGCGACAAAAACACCTTCGTAGTCATTGTATTCTTTTAAAACAGTAAAACGCTTGTCATGCAAAAGATCCATCCAGTCCCTGTAGCCTTCATTCCAATATCGAATTTCATTCACAGTCAATGAACGTTTTTCCATAACGTAAGCAGCACTCACATTCACGGCACCGCTTGCCAGCTTCGCAGTTAAAAGAGTCGCTGCATTTTTCCAAACACCGATAGGAACAGACAAGCTACGCAAAATTTCATAACCGCCTTGAGCCTCGATACCACCTGCAACATAACGACCCTCACTAACAACAATAGAAACACGGTCACTAAAGAACGGATCAAACTCATCAATCAAAAATTGAAAATAGTCTGCGACACTTTCTGCGTCTTCTTTAGTGCGAACTTCTAAAATAGCAAAGGAAGGTAAGTTGTGATCAGTTTCCATTTCCAAAAGAATGGTATTCACGGAAACTGCAAAAGCTCTATCGGCAGGATGGATAACATGAATCCAATACGAACGATATTCACGCTTGACAGCATTTAAAGAAACTAAAAATTCGGAAGCACTAGCAGAAGGAGCATCAATAATAACAGTCCAAACATCATCAACTTTAAAAGAATCAGAGGGTGTAACCGCATCAGTAAACGTGATAGTAGCACCAACATCTAAAGCAATAGCAGAACCGGAAGCAGGCGTAACCAAAGTAGACCCAAAAGTGGAACCACCGTCAACAGACTTTCTATATTCAGCAACACCACTGGCACCCGCTTTAGTAATGAGAAGTTTAACAGTTCTATTTCCTGTAGGAGTTCCGCTAACAGAAGCAGTTGCCAAACCTGTTCCAACTTTAGAGGGTGTGTTCACAATGCCGGGGACATCGTTTACAGGTCTAACACACAAAACAGGAACGGGTTTTTGACCAAGAGACTCATCGAACTCCTCAAAATATTGCTGAAGAGAATCCAGTAAAATACCTTTTTGAAAAAAATTCTTGGCTTGCGTAAAGTTGGCAACTTCATAAACTTTGTTTACTTCACCACCTTCAGCAACACCAATTTTTAAATGCACACGGTCAGGAATAACATCACTGAAAACCATCCCACCGCTAACATGCGTAGTAGAAACATAACCTGTAGGCATTAAAAAACCTCCTTTATAAGATATACTATAGTATCTTACAAAAGAGGTTTTTTAATAAGGTCGTTATTTCCGATAGAAAATCTTTAAATCTTCCAATCTTGAAATCTTGAAATCTTCAAATTTAAAGATATCGCATTCTCGCTTCTCGCTTTCCCCATTATCAATTATCCATTATCAATTATCCATTATCAATTATTTCTTCCACTTCCACTGGAGGAACAATCTTGATAGAAACACCTGCCATCGACGGTTCATTTACAATCTCCCAAAGACCATCGTTAAAAACAACTTCAAGAAACAATTTGTATAAACCTAACTCACCCGCGGGGTCAGTGACAATACCGGAAGAACCGACATCAAGCTCGATAGCAATCGAAACATCGTTTACAACTCTGGTGATCGTTGGATGCGACGATAGATACAAAAGAGACTGATCTAAAATACCCATGTCTTCCGCTTGAGACAAAATATCCGCATCCGGTGTATCTAACCAAAAATCCAATTGGTAAACAAACCTTTGCGAAAAATGACGTTTAACATAGCGAAGGGTTTTAGTACCGTCGTCATTATAAACAGGGTTAATTCGATTTTGAATTTTAAACCGTTTATCTAAATTATTTTGAACAGCATTATAACCCACCACACAAAACGGAACTTTCTCCTGAAAGCTATCCAAGGGAGGTTGCACTTCAAAAAAATTATCCACAAACGGATTTACGCCATCTAAAACAACTGCACCCGCTAAACTTTTCAAATAATCAATATGAGCCTTTCGCATCAGAAAACCTTCGTATAATTTCTTTTTTGGATAAAAAGTTTAACATGTTCATAGCCAAACCTAACCATTTCTCTACTGCCTACCTTATCCCAATTACCGTGAGCTGCTTCATTGCGTCTAGTTGCAATAGCCTCAATGTCTTTCATCTCATGTTTTTCCAACAATTGGTTAGCGTATAAAATCTGTTTATATTTTTCAATAGAGCCATCACCTTTAATCTCGTCAATTTTACCAATATCACGAACCCAGCATCTAAGAAAGTCTTCTAAAGCAGCTCCTATAATAACTGCAATCACAGCATGATGAACGGACATATCATCTATCAATAAACCAGCTTGATTCAATATTCGAGATAATGTATCTAACTCAGCTTTTTGTTCTATGGGTAAACCGTTATCTAAACCTGTTTTCAAATATAGCAAATAAGAACCCATAATTTCCCGTATCCAATATGCCTTGGTATCTATAAAAAGCCTATCACCAAGTTGATTTTCTATTTTAAGAATTTCTTGATAAAACTGGCTTTCTTTACCTGCGTATTGAAATAAAATCTGTTTAGAAACTACCCAATTTTTATTAGCAGTTTTACAATCAACCACTTCATTGATAATAGATTCGATAATATTTATAATAGATTCTTTATCCATAAATCTACACTCCTCTTGTCATTAACCATCTTACAAGCAATCTCATGAGAATCAATAGATTTCTGAAATGAGTTATCCATAGCTGTCCAGATTATTTCGTCACCACAAAAAACAGAGGTTTCAAAAAAAGAAGTCAAGCCCAAAAAAACAGTAGAAATACAATGTCCCTTCGTTTCTGTTTTTTGAATCAGATTTTCTTTATTGTTCAAAAACTGAACATATTCAGAAAAATCACACAAAACCGGATTCTTATCCGCATCAAGTCTATACGTAAAAATCATACCACCTCCATACAAATTCCAAGTTTTAAAGATTCCAAGATTTAAAGATTCCAAGTTTTAAAGATTCCAAGATTTAAAGATTCCAAGTTTTAAAGATTCCAAGTTTTAAAGATTCCAAGTTTTAAAGATTCCAAGTTTTAACAATTCCAAGTTTTAAAGATTTCAAGATTTCAAGATCGCCTTAAACGCTTCCTTCCAATTCTTTTTCATACCTTCCGAGCTATCTTTCAAAGCCGGTCTAAAGTAAGGACGAGCAGGAATCTTACGCGGAGCATAACCAAACTCATGAACCCTTGCATAAACATTATTCGTACCAACATGAAAAACTTTCGGACTGGTAGACACCACTTCAAACGAACCGGACAGATCACCTGTAGCAACTAAGGTCAAGTTAGACAAGTTCTTTCTCTTTTTAGCTGCGATAGTTGCTTCTTTCAGTGCAGCCCATTGAGACTTATACACTTGGTTTCGAATGCCCTTAATAATGTTCGCTTGCAAAAGAAACGCATTCTTTTCCGTAGCCTTATCTAAGTCTTTCTCAAACCGATCCATCACCCGTAACAAATGCGGACCAAAAGTATCAGTAAACGTAAACCCCATTATCAATTATCCATTATCAATTAACAATTCTTCATTCTCGCTTCTCGCTTACCGCTTCTCGCTTTCCCCATTATCAATTATCAATTTTCCCGTCTTAACCTTCTCCAAACCAATTACATAAATACCATAATCGTATTGTAAGAGCTTCTTAAATTCTATCGTAGAAATCAACCAATGGTCATTCAGTTTTATAGACAGCATATCCGAATGCAAACCATAGACAGCTCGAAACGTTTGGTCAATTTCAATATCCCAGTTTTCTTTCAAACAATGAAACTTGTAACTATATCCTTGAATCTCACCGACATTTCTACCAATCTCATTTTTTTGGATAACAAAAATCCCTTTAATATGACACCAAACAGAAAACTCTTTTTTTGCAGTAGCCTTCACTCGACCTGTAGAAACACCAGTCGGTTTTAGGAAGGTCACAAAGTCCTTGCTATTCTTAACAAATTCTCGCTTCAAAGTTTTAACAGCATTCAAAATTCTCTCTCCCCTCCTCGCTTCTCGCTTCCCGCTCCTCGCTTCTAAACCACCAACACATAATCCCTACCCACATCACTAACAACCGTAACCTGAAGCAAGTTATACGCAGCATCTACAAAACCTTTGATAATCGAATTGAGTTCTTCCATCGAAGTCTTACGCATAGTCACACTCTGCACACCAACCAAACTAATCGAGGCAACATCGTTAATAGACTGGCTATAAAACTCTCTCGATAGATAAGCCTTGACCAGATAAACTTCCGCTTGTTTCAACTTGCTAATATCAGCATTCTCAAAACCCCAAGCCCGAACTTTCATCAAGGCAAATTCCGAAGCACTTTCTAAAAACAAAGTCCACTGAGTTTTCCCATCAGACAACAAAGTAGAATCATCCATACCAAAATCATCCGGCGACTTACCACACAAAACTTTCAAATCTTCTATCGTGTTATACATTTTTTATTCCAATCAGTTTTTATATAGAAGAGTAATTTGTACAACAGTAAACAAACCGTAAAAATTACTCTTCCAAATAAAAACAACCGACAATGGACAACTGACATTATCAATTATCCATTATCAATTATCCATTAACAATCTATCATCGTTCAACAATTCCAAGATTCCAAGATTTCAAGATTTCAAGATTGAACAATTATCCATTATCAATTATCCATTAACCATTAACAATCTATCATCGTTCAACAATTCCAAGATTCCAAGATTTCAAGATTGAACAATTATCAATTATCCATTAACAATCTATCATCGTTCAACAATTCCAAGATTCCAAGATTTCAAGATTCCAAGATTACCTAAACTTTCTTAACCTTAATCACTCTAGCTTTCGCATCTAAAACACCGAAGTTCAAGTTCCTTGAGATAGTGCCAATTTCAGTCTGGTTAGAAATAATTCTATCAGTCTCAACAATCGAACTACCTTTCTCTTCATAGTATTCAAGACAAAGATTTTTGTTATAAGCGTAAATGGTCTCGTCGGCAATGTCATTATGAATTTTCCAAACTACACCTAACAAGTCTTCCTGTTCACCGGTTCTTAAAAATTTTTCTAAAACACCCGGAGTTTGCATTTGTGCAAAGTTAGTCTTATCGGTAAAGATTTTCAAAAACATCTTTTTGTTCATGACAAGATGCGTCGGTTCATAGCCATCAGAAAAATCACCGTATAACAATTGCAAAAGGTCATCATACTTCCAAGTGGTTGTCGCAGTATCAATGGGTGTAGCAGCATTGCTATTACCATCACCATCTTTCATAACTTCCAAAGCTCTCAAAACCATTTGACGCCCAATCCGTTTCCCAATCTCACTGAAAAACAAACCTGCTCTCAGTAAAGAAGACCTTCGCAAAGCCTCATACGTAAAAACGACTTTCCGACCTGCCTTAAATAACGTGATAGCCTTCTCACCGGTGGTAACACTTACAGTTGGCATCTCCGAACCTTGAGCAATCAAAGCCAGCTTAGTTTTCGTTTCATCAAAAACCAGAGTCTGTTGCATTTCGGAAGCACCATCTAAAACAGTCTTCACTGCATACACATCCGGCAAGTTCAGTTGACGCTTATCAAACTTCATACCTTCTTCAACTTTCCTACGGATATATTCAGGAAACAAAACCTTATTTTCATTTGAAGTAAAAAATTGCTCAACCAAAGAAGCGGAACTTTTCAAATCAATCCCCGCTTTAAAAACTTGCCTTGACCACGCATCACTAACCTGAGCCAATTCCGCAGAAGGCACAAAGCCCTTATCACGTTCCAACTTTTCCAACGCTTCCACAAAACTTAGTTTCTTGCCATTCTCTCTTTGAGTATACAGATCGAAGCCAAGCCTCACATCAGGAATATCCTCCCGCTTGATAGAAATCACAGCCATACCAAAAGCCATCGGCAACAACACATCCCGCTTATCTGCAAACAAAGCAACAGCCAAAACCAAAGCCAAAACAAAAAAAACAATCTTCCAACTCTTCATAAATAATCTCCTTCTAGTAACCTTTAATAAAACTCACAGTCTTTGCAGTAGTATCAACCGACAACACAGTAATAACCGTTCCAGCAACTGCACCTTTCAACTTGCCATCGGCATCACTCACTGCAAAGTTATCACCGACAACTAAATCTGTCCCAGAATACGAAGCCTCAAAAGAACCCGCAATCTGAACACCGGCAACATTCGATGCCTTTTCAACAGTAGCAATCAAGCCAAAAAACAGATTGGTATCAGCACACAAACTAACAGTGCCATTGCCAGACAACTTCACCGGCTTACCAATATGAGTATCTGCTAAAGTACCGTTAAACACCATAGGTAAAATCAAAGGTTGAATCAACCCCAAAACATCTAAACCAAAACCTTGCATAAAAAATTCTCCTTATAATAATTTATTTGAGTAGTTATCCAACTCCCAAACTCCATAACTCCCCAACTCCTAAACTCTAAAACTATCAAAATCCACAACAGCACTTACACCATCTACACTTACACCAACGGAAGACTGCCGAACACCATTCGCATTCAAACGGAACCGTTCTTCGAGCCTTTGTTTGTAATCCAAGCCGAGTGATCTAACGGTTTCGATCTCTCCTTTTTCCAAAAGCTGAACAATTTTTTCATCCGCATTTTCCATTGCGAATGCACGATAGTTTTTGAGACTCTGCTCTCTGATTTCTCTTTCATTAGCCTTTCCTAATTCGATAAATTTTTTACCCGACTCTAACTGAGTTTCCAATTCCTTAACTGAATTTTCCAAACGTTTATTTTCCGATTGTAAAGTAGTTAAAACTTTTGAAATACTCTCCAAGTTAGAATTAAAGTCAATACTAGAATCAAGACCAAAGAACAAAAGAACTTTATTCAATTTATCCTTATCAATATCCATGTCTTTCAACGACCATCCCTTAAAAAGTTTTTTGGCATTCGGATCCGCACCTGCATAAACGAGAGAAACTTCATCCACATCAGTAATCTTAGTTACAATCCTACGAACGATAGAACCGTTAAACTCTTCACCGAGCCTATTGTGAAATTCCCAACTTTTAAATTCGGGATGAGACTTTTCATAATCAAAACCTATGCCAACAGAACAACTGTGTATAGCTGGAGGTTCTAACTTTAGCCCTCTCACTATCATAGGTTCTTTGATTTTATCTATTTTGAAATCCGCATTAATTCCATCAGGGTTTCCAGAAACAAACCGTGCATTGATCGCAACTCCAACCCAATTACGCACAGACGTACTATGGTCAGAGTATATAGTAACAGTATTAAATTTTCCAACTGCACTTTCCAAAACACCATCCCGCGTGAAGTCAATCCAATGACCTTCTATTAAAGTCTTAGATAACATCCTAAACGGAACAATCAAGCTGTCTTCTGTCTCAATGATATTCGATCCAGAATTGTTTGGTTTTTCCAACGTAGTGATTAAATTTCGATTCAGTCTTAGTTTACAGAAACCCCATTGTCTATCAGGGTCTAAATACAAATCTTCATTGCCATTCATGCAATACAATTCGTCAACAGACACCAATCGAATAACGTCGATATTTCCGATAGAGGAATCTTTGAAACTTGAAATCTTTAAATCTTGAATTTTGAGGAAAGTAACTCGACCATTCTGGTCGAGAACAAAAGTAAATATTTATAATAGAGGAATTTTTAAAACTTGGAATCTTCAAATTTAAAGATTAGAAGATTTAAAGATTAGAAGATTTAAAGATTAACGACTCATAACCCTACTTTACACACTGGAAACGCTAGGAAACAGGTTAAAACGTCATTTTTTACTATCCTAAAGGACAGTCTCAGGGACAAAAGCAAACCAAAGAACCGACATCGGAAATAACGACCTAATCAAAAACAAACAACATACAGATAATAAACCGTAAAGACGCATTGCAATGCGTCCCAAAAAGGAGAACCAATGAAACAAGAAGCTACAGTAAGCTTGTTAAACAAGTTAAGCCAACACCCAACACCTAAAATACTCTCAAACGAGTCGGGCGATTCCTACAAAGGTCCTAAAAATAGACGTAGGTGGACAATTTAAAGGGTCGCAATACTCTCAAACGAGTCGGACGATTCCTGCAAACAGTTCTACAATAGCTATGACGATAGGGTAAAAAAGTCGCAATACTCTCTACACGAGTCGGGGCGATTCCTACTAAATCAAATAGAAAGAGACCATAAACTAAGTAACCAGCACAAGTCGCAATCCTCTAAACGAGGCAACCGACAAAAGCGAAAAAGCATTATAACTTGGAATCTTGAAATTAGAAAATTTCAAGATTCCAAGATTTAAAGATTATCTCCAGAAACACAACTTAGCCAAAGGATAACGCTATGAAAATAAAATACATAACAACAGAAGAAATACCATTGACACAAATTTCAATGGAGGAAGATTTAAAAGGCTTAAAATTTGCAGAAACCAGAATTTCAAAATCTGCAATAGTAGAAATCAAGGATCAGAACAATGAATCCAAATGATTTACCTGAAAAAGAAAACCTATCGGAAGCGTCAACGCAACCTCAACAGAATCGGGATACCGTAAATTCTTATCTTTACATACCTCGAAAAGATACAAGTTCCGAAGAATCTGATTTTCAAGAGCATCCCGAAGATCCACTGGTAACAATTTCACAACTGGAACAGGGTCTAAACCAATCTCATCTAAAGCCATTGATAACCGAGAAATTTCCCGATTGGAAAAAGTATTGGGAAGGCTCAAAGACTCTTTAAATACTCTATCCGGAAAACAAGCATCCAAGAAATAGCGTAAAAAATTTTCTAATTCTCGCTTACCGCTTCTCGCTTACCGCTTTTCTTATCTCCAAAAACACAGCATATTTGCAATTTTTTTCATGATTTGCTTAAACTGTTTTTCTCGATAGCTCTTTACCAATTCAAGCTCTTCATCAGTCAAAACAACCGTTTGCGTATGCGAATTGTTAGAATTAATAGTGATATTGCCAATACTGCCATTGCCATAGTTATTGCCTATATTGGAATTTCCAGATCTACCTAAAAACATTTCACCCTCTCCGGTTAAGAGCCAAGTGGGGTTTACGTTGAGTTTATTGTATAACGAAATTACAAAATCAATATCCAATTGCCTACCAGATAAATAACGGCTAATTGTTGCAGGAGTAACGTTTCCAAAAACAGCCATTTCAGTTTGTTTTATTTTTTTTATTTTGAGTATTAATCGAAGCCTGTCGCTTTGTTGCATAAAAAAATCCTTAAAAAACAGAAAAAAATTACCGTTTGGTAACTTTTTTAATTGACAATTTCCAATCGGTAATTTATGATGAAAAAGGAAATAATTTCCATTCGGAAGTTACTAAGGTAACTTTTATCGTAAACTACTTTTTATGATGAAAACGGAAATAATTTCACTTTTAAATCAAAGTAAGGGAACTATCAAATGCGTCAATTTAAAATTGCAGTAGAATTCGAGAAACTAAAAAAAGGTTTCGAGTTTGACCCAAAAGAGATCACAAATCATAAAATTCTAAAAAACACACTTCGGAGAAGGCATCTAGGAATAGGAAGAGCCGCAATGGCTTTTGAAGTTGATATTAGAAATTTGTCTCTAATCATAAACGGACACTCTTCTACAATTAGAGTAATTCAGTCAATCCAAGACGATCTTGGGCTAACCAACAAACAGGTTCTCCAGTTATGGCCACAGTTGAAAGAATGGCCTAGGCTACCCTATAGCCGTGTGCGAACAGCCAAACAAAGAAACCGTC
>JFJP01039229.1_pt1 | contig 14098 bp, 11 predicted proteins | sample 431651 | NCBI WGS metagenome assembly JFJP01 (sample SAMN02602958, study PRJNA72255) | Microbial mat metagenome, whole genome shotgun sequencing project. | biome: fresh water; feature: sink hole; material: water; isolation source: purple microbial (photo- and chemosynthetic) mats found in... | reverse complement strand
CTTTTTCGCCTTTGGCAATCAAGTGGTCGATACCTTCACGGATAGCTTCGGTAGAAGAACCCATGGCAATAATCACACGGTCAGCATCTTCAGCACCGTAATAGTTGAACAAACCATATTTACGACCAGTAAGAATGGTCATTTCTTTCATGTAATCTTCTACCACTTGAGGAATGGCGTCGTAGAAAGGATTACAAGCTTCGCGGGCTTGAAAGTAAATGTCATCATTTTGTGCAGTTCCACGCGCTACTGGATTTTCAGTATTCAAAGCACGTTCACGGAAAGCCTTCAAAGCTACTTTGTCAACAAGTGGAGCTAAATCTTCAGTTTCCAATTGTTCGATTTTCTGAATTTCGTGAGAAGTACGGAAACCATCAAAGAAATGTACAAAAGGCACACGTGTTTTAATAGAGGCAAGGTGAGCAACTGCTGCCAAATCCATTACTTCTTGTACAGAACCGGTAGCTAGCATGGCGCATCCCACTTGACGAACAGCCATAACATCTTGGTGGTCGCCAAAAATAGAAAGTGAGTGAGAGGCCAATGCGCGAGCCGAAACATGATAAACACCAGGAAGCAATTCGCCGGCTACTTTGTACATGTTAGGAATCATGAGCAATAACCCTTGTGAGGCAGTGAAAGTGGTAGTTAAAGCACCAGCTTGTAGCGCTCCGTGCATAGCTGCCGCAGCGCCCGCTTCCGATTGCATTTCTTGCACTTGTACCTTTTCTCCGAAAATGTTTTTACGACCCGTTGAAGCCCATTCGTCAACATATTCAGCCATCGTGGTAGATGGTGTGATGGGGTAAATTGCAGAAACTTCGGTAAACATATATGCTATATGTGCCGCTGCTTGATTACCATCACAGGTTAAAAATTTTTTAGATTTTGCCATTTTGTTAGTAATTATAGCCCCCTAACCCCCGAAGGGGGAATTAAGAGCTGGATTTGTTTATTAATTGTTTATAACACCTAGCCCCTCCCGTAAAAACGGGATAAATTGCGGGGAGCTAAGTTAGTATTGATAATCTAATTTTATTCTTTTAAATAAACTGCGTCTTAAAGTCCCCATCGGGGTTTCGATAGCTATCGGGATAGGGGGCTAATACAAAAAACCAAACAGCCATAATGGTATTTCATTCTTGCTTCCTATTTCAATGTCATCAATCGCGAACAAAGCCCTAGAGTGAATTTTACCACTTTCAGGTTTGTTGTCACAGCTAAAATGATATTGTTGGTCAATACAGAAATCTAAATGATATTTACTCGTATTTACTTTGTGTCTAGAATGTAACGAATTATAGAAAAAAGTTTTGCGCTCAGCTTTTCTATCCACATTTTCGGGATTTATAGCATGCAGCAAATTCGTATTGTGAACGTAAATTTGGTTCGGTTTTTTAGGAAATTCATCACCAATGGTATATAATAAATTCAGCAAACGTGCATCTTGCAAGTATTTAATGTAATTCATTATAGTAGCTCTCGAAATCTCAATTTCTTTACTTAACTGACTCACATTAAGTGCCGATGGAGCAGTGTACATTAACATGTAAACTAATTTTCTAATCTTTGATAAGTATTTTAGTTCTATTTGTTTAATCAACAAAATATCCACTTCCAACACCATGTTCATGGTTTTCAACAAGTTCTCCGAAAAATTACGATTTTCCAAAAAGAAAGGGTAATATCCGTGATGCAAATAAGATTGAAAATGTGTTAGAGGATGAACTTGATGGCAAATATCTTGTGCTATTTGTTCATGGTTATTGATAATGTCATCCAATTTAAAAGATGGAATGGAAGTGCCTGAAGTATGGTTTAGAAATTCTCTAAATGAAAAACCTCTTAAATTGTATGGGGTCACAATATCTTGTATATCACTGTTTCCCTCTATCAATCGCATTACGGAAGAGCCTGAAAAAACAATTTGTAGCTGTGGAAAACGATCGTAACACACTCTCAATTCTTTTGACCAATTTTCGTACTTAAATGTTTGGTCTAATAATAAAGTTTTACCACCTTGGGCATAAAACTTTTCCGCAAATTCAACGAGCGTATGTTCTGTAAAATAAAACGAATTAAAATTAAGATATAAACATCTGCGGTCGGTACCAAAATGTTCTTTGGCAAATTGCAGCAAAAAGGTTGTTTTTCCTACACCTCTACCACCTTTGATACCTATCAATCGGTGCGTCCAATCTATCTCGTCCATCAACATCCGCCTCACTGGAGAATGAACATGTTCTACTAGATAGGTATGTGTTTTGAAAAAAGCCTCCATTTTTACCTTGATTTGCTGCAAAAGTAACAATAAAAATCCGTTTTTGCAATGCAGAGATAGCAAAATATCCTTTTTTAACTGTAACCCATACGGTTATTTATACATAGATTGTTTGGATGACTTGGTTTTTATAAATTATCTAACATTTTTATCCAAATTTCATATCTTTAAAAATTAATTTGTTGTATTTGTCAATCCTTTTTTTATCCATAAATAGAAACCAATTCCAATTTTTTTATTCTCGATCTTATTGCACTTTTTGTGCGCCCAAAATGGTTGGCCATATCTTTGGCGGTCACACCTTCGCAATACATAACGGTAATTTCATCATCCAATTCTTTTGTCCATGGTTTGTAAGCATCGCCATAAGTTTCTCGTACTTCATTCACACTGTAGGCTTTATCTATTGGTCTAAATTCGTTATCAGATTTTTTATCAAAAACAATTACCCTTTTCGATGTAGGTGGTACTAGCTCTTTTTCTTGTTCAATTACTTTTCGTATTAGATGAATTTGTGGGCAACGTGGAAAATCTTCGTTAATAATTCCTTCCGGAATATAAATGCTATTTCGGGTGCGAGTTATGGCAACATAAAGCAGGTTTATTTCTTCATTGGTCTTTGCCAAATCAATTTCCCCATTTTTGTTGCTTTTCATCAGTTTTTCCTCACTTATAAAATCGTTCACCAATTGAATGGTGTCATATTCCATACCTTTGCATCGATGAACGGTAGAAAATATAATTTCAGCCTTTTCTTTTTCATCATTTTCTACGTGTTTAGATTTTATTTCCTTGATAATTTCTGGAATTTCATTGCCATATTCCAACACTATTTCCACCATCATTTTTAGCTGAACATCTTCAGTCTTTTCAATATATTCTGCCAATTCTGCCATATCCTTCATGGCTTTTATCATCTTGTCTTTTATTAAAAAATGCTTTCCATTATATAAATTCAACACATCATAAAGCGACGCACCATCGTCGGCATAAGTGTACGAATTTATATTTCCTTCAAAATAAATGTGCTTCACTTTCTTTTTTTCAGTAACATACTCGATGGCTTTAAGCAGTAACCCAAGATTTGTGCGCGCCAAAACTGCTTTTGTCTTAAATGCCTTGCTGGTGCCATTTCCCAAAATAGTGATAGGTTTGTAATCCTCAATATGGTTCTTCCATTTTAGCACTTCCAAGGCCAAGTTGGCAATGTCCTGACTGAAACGAAAACTCGTGGAAAGTTGATACGTTTCGAAGTTTGTTTTTTCGAGTGAATTGACTGCAAACCGCCAACCGTAAATTTGTTGATGTGTGTCACCGACAATTACTTTGGTGGCCTTTTGTTTCAAAAATATGTCCAACATGGCTGGCGAAGCGTCCTGGCCTTCGTCAAAAAGGATATAGTCGTAATCTAATTGAGGATTTGATAATTGAAACTTTTTTAAATAAAAATCGTGTGTGATTTCAATTTCCCCTTTGTCCATTTTACTCAATAATAGGCGCGTTTTACCTTCAATATATTTGTAAAAAGTATGTACAAAAGCGCTTGCTTTACTGTCAGTTACCACATCAAGATAGTTCAAATCCTGAATTTTCAGCGCATGGCTGTTACAAAAATAAGCACTAAATTTCAGAATATGATTCGCAATAATATATTCAGTCAATTTTTCTCCATTTCCCTGCAAATGAAGTAATTCTACTATTTCATAGGTGTTGTAACCTTGTGGCCTAACTTTATAATTGAATTTGTGAACAATATGCCTAAATGCAAGTGAATGAGCCGTTTCTACTTTTACATTGAACATTTTTTTGTCTGCAAATTTCTTTACAGCCTCCAACTTCACCGATTTATTGAATGCCAGATAAAGTATTTTGCTTTCCTTTGGTCGTGCCCTGGCATATTCAATAATGGTGGTAGTTTTTCCAGAACCCGCCACAGCATTTATTTTAATATTGCCCGTAGAATTGATTATTTCTATTTGTTCTTGCGTAAGTTCCATATTAAATTATTTACTAACCCCTAATCTTGGATTATCCACCCCGCCCTGCGGGCACCCCTCCACAGGGGAATTATGCATGTTTTGATTATTGTTAACTTTGACTAATGCGTTAACTATCAACTATAAACTAACAATTGTCAACTACTTACATTTCATTGATAGCCTTGAAGATAACCCCTTCGTATTTCTCAAGTGTATTGGCTTTTTTTATTTGTTTAAAAATTTTTTTGCCATCTTCAAAGCCCTCATAATGATACGACCACATTTCTTCCAATCGTCGGAGCAAATTCAAATTACCCGCATATTTTTCTTTACACCGTTCAATAATTGAAATATGAAAATCTCTTAGCATCTTCACTTTAGCATCTCTTGTCAGTTCCTGTCTTTTTATTTCTGCCAATAAAAAAGGATTTTGGAGAATGCCACGTCCAATCATAATTCGGGATACATTAGGAGTTAATGTTTCAATTTGTTCCACATCTTTCAAGCTCAAAATATCGCCATTATAGCAGATTGGATGTTTCAATAGTGCAGCATATTTCCCAAAAGCTTCCATATTCACTTCTCCTTTGTACTGTTGTTTGCCAAGGCGTGCATGAATAATTACTTCGGATAATGGATAACTATTGAAAATGGGTATAAGATGCTCAAATTCAGCAGTATTGTCTAGTCCTAGGCGGCATTTTATGGAGATATTTAGTTTGGTAGTGGAAAAAATAGCTTCCATTAATTGAGCAATTTGAGCTGAATTTGGTAAAATTCCAGCGCCCATTCCTTTTTTTACAACGATAGGGAAGGGACAACCCATGTTAATATTTACTTCTTTGTAATCATTTTGGAGGCACAAATCTTCAAACTTTTTAAAAGATTCAAAATCATTGCCAAGAAACTGTGGCACAGGGTTTTGAAATACATTATGCGCTGGTATTAAATCATTACACTGACTGGGACGGAAGAACTCATCATTTTGTACCCTCACAAAAGGCGTAAATGTTTTGTCGAATTGTCCAATATGTTCACTGAATGATTCTCTGAAAATCCAGTCGGTAAGTCCTTGTAAGGGTGCTAAGTATATTTCCATGCTTTTTTGGGGGAATTGAAAAAAAAAGTTCTTCCACTTTTCTTGTGGGTTGTGAAATTTTTGCTACTATTAAAGCTGCTTTTTAATGAAAAAAGAAAACCATCCCAGCTTGTCCCGACGTTACGGGATAACTATCTGTAAAACAATAGAATAAATGAATATCGGCTTTTAAACTAATCTTACAATATCTAAGTTATTTGTCTATTGAAACCTTTATTTTGACTTCCTATTAATCTTCTATTGAGCCTATTGTGGTTAATTTTTTTAGGTTTAAAAGTTTGTTTAAACCATACTCACACAATTTAGTGCAGAACAAAAAAAGAAATACAAATATACGTTTTTTTTTTTAGGTACTGAATGGATACAAATCTACAATATAAATCAATAGTTCGTTGTAAAAAAAAAACTTTTTGACCGCTATCCCGATAGCTATCGTGGATTGCGTTTACTCTTTTGTTTTGAATGAGATTTAAAATAATTAAAATTAATTGGTAAGTTGTTGTATTTAAATGTAATAGATATTTTTTTAACGAACCATTGTAATTAATACTGTTAGATTTAGAGGGCTGCTAATCCAACAAATAATAATGTACAAAACCCATTATTTCCATGGTTAAAGCAATGCAAATATGAACGATTACACCACCCCAAATATGTCGGGTTTGAAAGGCTAATACGCCCAAAATATATCCTCCAAAAATGGAGGAAATGGTTTCACCCACTGGTTTTCCAAAATGAATGGCAGCATACATTGCCACCATCGGGAGCACCGCCTTACGACCTAAAATACTCACCATTCCTATCACCAGAGCACCTCTAAACATCAATTCAGTCATCACAAAATCAATGGAGTAGGTGGTTTCGTAAGCCAATGTCAAAAGCCACGATGGCCATCCAAAAACGCCCTCATTGAGCCAAGGACGAAATTGCGGATAAGCACGCAAAAAATCGGACGTAAAAGATATGGCAATAATAAAGGGTAACATCAACAAAAAAATCAATAAATAGCCCCGTATGTGTTTGGCTTTTCGTGCCAATCCATAAAAACCATTCACGTTTTTATCAATAGTTATTTTAAGTAGAAGCATCGGTATAATAACAATTGCACTTCCTTTTAATTGGGATAGCAATCGAAATACATATTGCTTTTCTTGGTTAAACAAGGCTGGAAATTCCCAATTACGATAGCCAAAGTATCCAATTGCCAATCCATATAAAGTTATGAAAAATAGACTTTTAGCGTAGAAATTTTTATTTTGAAGTAATGTATATTCTTTTTGAAAAAACAAAATAGGAATAGCCACCATAAAATACATTAACGCATAAAATAAAGGAAAAGCCCAGAGCGAATTAGCTGTAAAATACGATTGTCGCATTACTTCCTGATAAAAACCAGTAGTGTAATTAAGATAAATACATACCGAAATAAAAAGTAGTGTGTAGCTGTAGGATAGAAAATGAAAATCATTTTTTACAAATGCAATTACTTCAGCATAAAGAGATTGAAAGGATTTTATTACCGACATTTACTATTCTTTAAAAATCAAAAATCAAAATCAAGTTCTATTTTATAACCATAAACTTTTTAATTGTCCGATTATTTTCAAGAATTCTTGCTCAAAATTTGGGGTGAAAATACTCTTTCCAAGTTGGGCTTCAATGTAGGCAATTTTCCAAAATTTCCCTTCGGAAATTTCTATTGGGTCAGGATTAATTTCGCCATCATAAATGCAATAATGACTGTGCACCAATTCAGCCTCTTGGTCGGAAATAAATTTGTAGCGCATTATAAAAACGGGTTCAAAATTTGTAATTCCCAGCTCTTCAGCCACTTCCCGTTTCAATGCATTTTCAATTTCTTCGCCAAAATCCACATGTCCACCCACCGAAGTATCCCATTTGCCCGGCTGTATATCCTTATTCTCAGCTCGTTTTTGCAAATACAATTCACCTGCCGAGTTGAACACATGCAAATGAACCACAGGGTGCAACAGAAATGAACCCGAATGACATTCCTGACGAGTGGCTTTACCGATTACCTCGCCAAGTTCCGTTACTAATGGAAAATATTCAATATCGTTCATAATATATGAAAACCCCTAACCCCTAAAGGGGAACTAAGTTAGTATTGGTTTGTAAATGACCCCTATCCCCTCCCGTAAAAACGGGATAAATTGCAGGGAACTAAGTTAGTATTAATTATTAATTCGTTTATTTCAAAAAAAAACATGTAGAATGAACTTGCATAATTCCCCTTTAGGGGTTAGGGGTCAATACGCCCTTGCAAATATCACCCTTTGAGCCGACGGTTTACCAGTTACCATACAAATTCCGGGTGTTTTATCGCCTTCTAATGGAATGCAGCGGATAGTAGCTTTGGTTTCTTCTTTCACTTTTTCTTCCGTTTCGGGAGTTCCGTCCCAGTGACAGAGTAAAAAACCGCCTTTTTCAATTTCAATTTTGAAATCATCGTACGAATTTATTTCACGTGTAACTGATGCACGGAAATCGAATGCTTTTTGGTAAATATTGAGTTGAATTTCTTTTAATAAATCGTTGATATAAACCTCCACATTTTCAATATTGACGGTTTCTTTCGTTAATGTATCTCTACGAGCCACTTCTACCGTTCCATTTTCCAAATCGCGCGCTCCCATTGCCAATCGCACAGGTACGCCTTTCAATTCATATTCTGCAAATTTCCAACCCGGTTTTTTGTTATCGTTGTTGTCAAATTTAAAGCTGATACCCAGTGCTTTAAGTTTGGTCGTGATTTCTGCTACTTTTTCTGAGATGGCTGCCAATTGCTCTTCATTTTTATATATTGGCACTATAACTACTTGAAATGGAGCAAGATTTGGAGGTAACACCAAACCGTTATCGTCGGAATGAGTCATAATAAGTGCGCCCATCAATCGGGTAGAAACGCCCCACGACGAAGCCCAAACGTAATCCAGCTTGTTGCTTTTGTCCATGAAAGTTACGTCAAATGCTTTGGCAAAATTCTGACCTAAAAAGTGCGAAGTACCAGCCTGCAAAGCCTTTCCGTCTTGCATAAGTGCTTCTATACAAAAGGTTTCGAGCGCACCGGCAAAACGTTCGTTGGCCGATTTAATTCCTTTTACCACTGGCATGGCCATAAATCGTTCAGCAAAATCGGCATAAACACCCAGCATTTTCTTGGTTTCATCCAGCGCTTCTGCCTCTGTGGCATGAGCGGTGTGGCCTTCTTGCCAAAGAAATTCTGTAGTGCGAAGGAATAAACGAGTTCGCATTTCCCAACGAACCACATTAGCCCATTGATTTACCAAAATTGGCAAGTCGCGATAGGATTGAATCCAGCTTTTATAAGTACTCCAAATAATGGTTTCGGAAGTTGGGCGAACAATTAATTCTTCTTCAAGCTTGGCATCTGGGTCCACAATTAATCCTTTGCCATTGGGGTCGGCCATCAAGCGGTGATGTGTTACTACAGCGCATTCTTTGGCAAAACCATCCACATGTTCAGCTTCTTTGCTCAAAAATGATTTTGGTATAAACAACGGAAAATATGCATTTACATGGCCTGTTTCCTTGAACATTCTGTCTAGTTCGGCTTGTATTTTTTCCCAAATCGCGTATCCATAAGGTTTTATCACCATGCAACCGCGTACTGCGGAGTTATCAGCCAAATCGGCCTTAATTACCAAGTCGTTATACCATTGCGAGTAGTTTTCAGCACGCGAAGTCAGCTCTTTCAATTCTTTTGCCATAATATTTATATGTTTACTTAAAATCTTTTCTTGTGAGATGGATTTTTGCTTAATTATTTATTCTCTTTTTTCGGAGTGCAAAGATACGATTTTTTACTTTATAATGGAATGAAAATAATCTCAGAAATATTGTACTACCGAAGTTTATATTGTAATGATTCTAATTCCTACTTCTGATTTCTCCATTTCCAAAGCGTATTTCTTAAAATTACAACCAAAAATCCGCACATCATTAATCCAACGCAAATGTATGCTAAATACCATTTGAACATTGTAATGGTGGAACCAAAACAAACTGCGGAATCCTTCACGTACGGAAAAGAATTGATCATCAACCAAGTATTAATATTTTCGGTGTAATCAAGCAACACTAAAACGATGGGTAGCCAGCGCATCCACTGAATCCACTTACCCAAATGACCAATTTTTTGTTGCAAATAAATGATTCCTAAAATGAGTAATAATCCATATACCAAGGGATAAAATGCGTCAATAATTAGAAACTTTTTGTACTGCTCCAACCCTTCAATTCCAAGGGTATTGAACAGTGTCGTAACATCGCCCAAGGTGTAAGACCATCTAATATCCAAACTTTCCAAGTCAATGTTTTTTACTCTTAAAAACGGTAAGCGCATTAAATAGAGCACAAAAAACAAATACACGCCACTTACTAATGCCATGAATTTGAGAGTAGCCAATTTCTGAAAAAAATTCATATCGTTTATTTTGTTTGCAAAAGTAACACATTGAAATGGAGTTGCAAAAATGATTTGTAATCGCAATATTAAGCCTTGCTAAGTCAGAAATATAAATCAAAATGCAACTTAAAGCTTTTGCGCTAAAACAATAATCGAGTGGAATCTGTTTTTCATTTATAGTATTAACGTGAATTTCTTAATCGTCACTGTTAAGGCTTCATTGAATAAAAGTTTACTTAATTAAATATTAGAAATATGAAAGCATATAAATTATTTACGCCCGAAAAGGTTGGAAAAATTGAGTTGAAAAATCGTATTGTCATGGCTCCAATGACTCGCTGTAGGGCAATAGGCAATATACCCAATCCGCTAATGGCCGATTACTACAAGCAGCGAGCAAGCGCTGGTCTAATTATTTCGGAAGGAGTAGCACCTTCGCCCAACGGATTGGGATATGCGCGTATTCCGGGCATTTATAGCGAGCAGCAAGTGGAAGGTTGGAAATTGGTTACCAATGCTGTACACGAAAAAGGTGGAAAAATATTTGTACAGTTAATGCATTCCGGACGCATTAGTCATCCGCTCAATATGCCACAAGGCTCACAAATACTAGCTCCATCTGCAGTACAGCCAAAAGGTCAAATGTGGACGGATGCTAAACAATTACAGGATTTTCCAACTCCAAAAGCGATGACAGATGAAGATTTGTTGCTCACATTTTCGGAGTATATTGCTTCCTCAAAAAATGCCATTGCAGCTGGATTTGATGGCGTAGAATTGCATGCTGCCAACGGGTATTTGTTGGAACAATTTCTCTCGCCTATTAGCAATATACGTACCGATAAATATGGTGGCAGCATCGAAAATCGCTGTCGGTTTGTATTGGAAGTGGTTGCAGCAGTGGCATTTGCAATAGGTAAACACAAAACAGGCATCCGATTATCGCCTTATGGTGTAGCCAGTGATATGCCCCATTATCCCGAAATTGATGAAACGTATATTTATTTGGCCGATGAGTTCCAAAAAATTGGAATTGCCTATATTCATTTGGTTGATCATTCGGCCATGGGAGCACCACAAGTCCCTCAGGATATTAAAATTGCCATTCGCCAAGGTTTTGAAAATAAGCTCATCTTATCGGGAGGTTACGACAAAGAAAGAGCCGAAGCCGACATCGAAAATGGTATGGCTGATTTAATTGCGTTTGGTCGTCCGTTTATCAATAATCCTGATTTAGTGGAGCGTATGGAAAATGATTGGGCGCTAGCTCAAGATTTAAAAATGGATCTTTTTTATAGCGCCGATGCAATAGGGTATATTGATTATCCTACTTACAAGGATACAATTTAATGTAAACAATTTTATCATTCATTATTTTCGAGTAAATTTATTATTCAAAAAAAAATAGAGAAAAACGAGAGAATAAAAAAAAATATATATCTTTGACCCTTATTAGAAATAAGTTGAAAATTAATAAAAAAAACACTCATTATGAAGACTCAAGAAGAAGATTTATTGGTTTATGACGAAGATGAAGCAGTTGCATTCATTCTAGATTTTATTCCTGCGGAGGCCAAAGAAAGAATAGATGAAGATAAAATTGAATATGTTTTGGATGTAGTGTATGATTTCTATGACGAAAATGGATTGATTGACGAAGATTCAACCGAAGAAGCGAGCATCGACGAAGAAGAAATGTTTAAGTTTATACTCAAATGTTCCAAAAAAGACAAAATGGAATTGAACGAAGATGATATTCAACTCATTTTGGATGGTGAGTTTGAATATGGAAAATCACTAGGTATTTATAGAGAAGACGAAGATTAAATATGCTTTAAGAGTTATACTACTGTTAAATTGCAGGCTATTATTGAAATAAAAAAACACCAATGCAAGTAAATTATGCATGGTGTTTTTTTATTTATTATATCTCATTTCTGAAAAAAAGTAATTTGCATGACATTGTGCAGCTTTTTTTTAGCCTATTTTAAAAACAAAAGGGTAAAAGATGTTTAACCACAATAGGCTTAAATTATTGTTATTCAATTGTATATTCACTACTTTCCGTCCGCGATAGTTATTGGGATAGAAACTTTGCATTCAAAATACCACACTATATTAATGCACTTACTAAAGTAGGTAAAAAACCATTTTATGTATTATTTTTTCTACACGTTAGTTTGGCTTATCATGTGGTTGCCGTTGCACGTACTTTATATTTTTTCCGATTTTTCTTATCTAATCATTTATTATATTGTTGGTTATAGGAAATCAGTTGTTCGCAATAATTTAAGAAATTCTTTTCCGGAAAAAAATGAAGCAGAACTTCTGAAGATTGAACGACGATTTTATCATTTTTTCTGCGATTTGTTTGTCGAAACACTTTATGAAATGCATTGTAGCGAAACTGAAATTAAGAAACGTATGAAGTTTGTTAATGTAGAAGTTGCACTCCAACAATACGAGAAAGGGAAAAGCGTAATGTTAATGACTGCCCATTATGGCAACTGGGAATGGACATCCTCTCTTTCATTGCATTTACCAAGCGAAAAACCGCTTTATGGAATCTATAAACAGTTGAGAAATAGCAAATTTGATACTTTTATTTGCCAACTAAGGATGAGGTTTAAAGGGCAAAATATTGAAAAATACGACTTAGTCCGCAAGTTAGTTCAATTAAAACGTGATGCAAAACTGGCTATGTTTGGCATGATTTCCGACCAAACGCCTAATGCAACTAGCGTTCACCATTGGACACATTTCTTAAATCAAAATACAGCTACCCTTACTGGAACAGAAGTTTTAGCTCGAAAATTTGATTATCCCGTTTATTTTGCACAAATAATCCGCATTAAAAGAGGATATTACACTTGTGAGTTTATTCCAATTGCACTTGAACCTAAACTAACTGCAGAAAATGAAATTACTGATAAGTACATGCAGTTGTTAGAAAAAACGATTCAAACATCACCCGAATTTTGGCTCTGGACGCATAGGCGGTGGAAGATACAAAAGGAAAAGATTTGAAGAATTTGAAGTCCCGATAGCTATCGGGATGAAGAGTTTGAAGTCCCGATAGCTATCGGGATGAAGAATTGACTGTTTTTTTGTTCTGTAATGAGTTTATCTTTTTGTATATCAAGCTATTTCATTTTTTTTTTAGTAATTTTATTATTTTATTATTTCATTATTTAATGACCACAGCTATTGTTATTCTCAATTGGAATGGAGAAAAGTATTTACAGCAATTTTTGCCCATCTTGATTGAAAAAACCACTTTCCCGGATGTCGAAATTATTGTGGCTGATAATGCTTCCACAGATAATTCATTGGAAGTTTTAAAAGAATACTTTCCAACTGTCAGAGTCATAGTTTTGCCAAAAAACTATGGTTTTGCTGGTGGTTATAACGAAGCATTGGCACAAGTAAAGGCCGACTATTATGTGTTGCTCAACTCGGATGTGGAAGTGACTACCAATTGGCTGCCACCACTTATAAATTATATGAATGCCAACGAAAACGTGGCTGCTTGTCAGCCTAAAATTCGTGCATACCATCAACGTACTCATTTTGAACATGCTGGAGCTGCAGGTGGGTATATAGATCGGTTTGGATTTCCGTTTAGTCGTGGACGGATTTTTGGAACGGTAGAGGAAGACAAAGGCCAGTATGACAGCATCGTGGATGTTTTTTGGGCTACTGGAGCCTGCTTGATGGTTCAATCTGAATTATATTGGAAAGTGGGTGGACTCGACGCTGAATTTTTTGCACACATGGAAGAAATTGATTTGTGCTGGCGATTAAAAAGTAGCAACTATCGCATTGTATGTATTCCTGAAAGTATTGTTTTTCATATTGGTGGAGGCACGTTGAATGTTGAAAATCCACATAAAACTTACCTCAATTTTCGTAATAATTTGTTGTTGTTATATAAAAACCTACCAAAGCATTTATTGAAAAAAATAATGTTTTGGCGTTTCTTTTTAGATTATGCTGCTGCTTTTCAGTTTTTTATAAGTGGAAAACCGAATGATGCAAAAAGTGTATTTAAAGCCAGAAATGATTACAAACAAATGAAATCCAATTTCTTAGAAAAACGAAACCAGAATATGCATAGCGCCAAAAATGAAAATCTAACCGATATTTTTCAGAAAAGTATTGTAATACATTATTATTTAAAAGCAAAAAAAACCTTTGCTCAATTGATGCATTGAAGTATTCGAAAGCGGTATCCTCTCGCGTGGTGTACTCTCCCAAAATATACAACAGCTAACAGAACAGATTGTGTT
>JFJP01039228.1_pt1 | contig 14099 bp, 5 predicted proteins | sample 431651 | NCBI WGS metagenome assembly JFJP01 (sample SAMN02602958, study PRJNA72255) | Microbial mat metagenome, whole genome shotgun sequencing project. | biome: fresh water; feature: sink hole; material: water; isolation source: purple microbial (photo- and chemosynthetic) mats found in... | reverse complement strand
GAGTGGCGCCACAATGATAACTCTAAACATATCGGCCATTTCCTGCATACGGGTGGCTGGGTTGTACATTTTGCGTAGCCCCTCTTCGGTAGGTTGCGTTTTATTTACTCCATGTAGCATATAGGCAACTGGAAATTTTTCATCTTTGTTTTCCTTGCCAGTTTTTGGCGAGAAAACAAGCACCGGAAAGTCGCGTTGCATCAATTCACTACGCACCATGTAAAACTGTCCGTAGTTTTTGTCGGGTTTATCCAGCTGGTAACCATTGTCGTTTTGAGAAAAAGTGGCATTTGCCCAAATACATAAAATGGCAAATAGGATTTTTTTGGTTTTCATATTTTTTATTTCAATTTTTCACTTTCAAAATAGAATACGATTTTGGTTCACAAACTATTGTTGTTTGGTTTTCCATAATGCTAATAATTGGATTCGACCCAAGTATTAATTCAGTTGACCCATTTAAAGTTCCGTCGATACGAGCAGTTGAAGTTTTGTCCGAAGGGTTTAAAACTATCATCACTTTTTCGTTGTTGTTAGCTCTCACATAGACAAAAGGATACTGGTTTTTAACCGCAAAAACAGGGGTAAACGAGGCATAGTTTGCCAATGCCGGCTCTGTTTTGTGAAGCTGTATTAGTTGACGTGTGAAATTGAGTAATGAGTTTTTTTTGCTTTCTTGAACCATCACGTTAGGCGCATTTTGCGATTGATCTACAGGCAAGTAGAGCTTCTCAGATTTAGCTTTCGAAAATCCACAGTTTTTTTCGTTATTCCATTGCATAGGGGTACGTGCGCCAGCTCTGTTTCCATAGCAACCTTCTTTGCCTGTTAGTATTGGCAATTGTCGCATACCTATTTCGTCGCCATAATATACAAATGGAATATTGGGCATAGTAAATGCGAAAACCTGAATTATCTCAAGGTCACGCTGATCTCTTTCCGAATTCATGATGCGAATTAAATCGTGATTTCCTACAGGAAGTGAGATATAACCTTTTCCCTGCGTTTTTTGATATTGGTCTAAATATACATTTAAAAATTTGCTGATATTGCCATTTCCTGCTGATCGAAAAAAGCTGTTTTCGTTGTCGAACAAATCTTTAAAGCCGTCAAACCAATGCATAAAATCGGCGTGAAATCCTGCATTTATAGCATTCTGTGGATGTCCCCACTCCGACACCAAAAAGGCTTCGGGATAATTATCGTCAACAAATTTCCGCACATCTTGCCAAAAGAAACGTATGTTTTGCTGGGGGTCGTTTTTGACCAACGAACCTGCCATATCCACCCTGAAGCCATCGCAACCCATATCTAGCCAAAAACGCAAAATGTTTTTCATTTCTTCACGCAACGCTAAAATATCGGGATGGTCAACGGCTAATTGCCAAGGCTGTTTTGGGTCAGGATTTCCCCAGCCGAAATTTAAAGCCGGTTGATGCCAGAAAAAATTTGTCATAAAGTTTCCATCACGCTCACTATAGCCCTGAATAAAATTTTCTTTGTATTTTTCCATACCGTCAAACCACGTTCCATCTGTCCATATATACCAGTTTGAGAATTTGTTCTTTTCAGATTTGCTTGCAGCTTTGAACCACGGATGCTCAACCGAAGTATGCCCAGGCACAAAATCGAGAATGACTTTAAGTCCTTTTTGTTTGGCTAGTGCAAAAAGTTGTTTAGCTTCTTTGTTGGTACCATATCTGGGGTCTACTTTGTAGTAATCTGCCACATCGTAACCTGCATCTTTGAATGGTGATACATAAAATGGGTTGAGCCAGATAGCATCCACTCCAAGGCTTTTTATATAGTCTAATTTCTGAATAATACCTTCGAGGTCACCTATCCCATCTTTGTTTGTGTCATAAAAGGTTTGTGGATAAACTTGATAGAAACTTGCATGGTGCATCCACTCGGGTCCACCGGGTTTATTACTTTTATTAATATTGCTAATTCCTTCGAACGACGAAAATTCCCTTTGTTGTGAAAATGCTGATTGGAATGCAATTAAAAGACTGATAATTAGGTAGAATTTATTTTCTGAATTGCCCATTTTTTGTGTTTTCATTGTTTAGTGTTTTTGCAGTTCAATTATTTCTCATTGTGTTTTACAATTGTAATTGGACCAAACAATCCAACAGGAATGAGTGGCTTGTCTTTGCCCAAATAAAGACTCATTGGGGTTGTTGTCCAACCGTTTTTAAATTCACCGTATTGAACGAAGTCGCCAATAATACGGTTTCGATACACGGTTTTGAGGGTTACCTCCAAGATGTTTTCTTTCTGAATCAATTGTTTCACTGGTAATTTTGTGCCAGGCATCCATACCGTTCCAATCGATTTTCCGTTGAGCGAAACTTCAGCAGTAGCAGCAAACTGACCTAAATCTAATTCGAATGAATCCTTCGTGTTTGCAAACTTTTCGGGCAAACTAAATTTTATTTTGTAGTGCACTTCACCTGCAAAGTATTTGATTTCAGGATTTTCGAACGATGTTAGCGGCTGTAAGGTTTTTAGTGTTACAGGGTCAATTTTTTTATCGTATGTAGGCTTAAATGTAAGCGTTGCCTCCAAATTGGAAACGGAAATTGTTTCAGATTTTGTTGTACATACTTTTAGCGGCTCAGGATTTTTATCGAAAACTACGATAAAGGATTCACGCGGTTTAAACGTCATTGGAAAAGATACGCATCCATTTTCAATACTGAATTTTTCGGGCGCTGAAATAGCACCATTGATTGGATTCAAGATGCGTGGGGTTTTATTTCCTACTCCAAATTTACATGTGGTGTTTAACACTGTATCACGCTGATTGAAAACAAAATAGACATCCTTTTCGCCCTGTTTTTTTCGAATATACATTATATGTAATGAGTCATTACTGTGTGTGGCAAAATCGGGTGTCAATTTCAACGAGGTGATAGCTTCGGGTATAGTCATGTTAGTTAGTACTTTGCCTTTGCCATAAGCTGTTACTCTTTCGTTTTTCCACAATTTGTCGGTCAATGATTTAAAGTCCTCTTTTTGTGTTAGAGTAGCCTGCAACGACAATTGTGATTCGGGTTTAGGCCCTAGTATTACAGCCCCTTGTTCTACTAATGATGCTATTAATTTCAAAGAGGAGTATTCCATTTTGTTTGTATTGGGCAATACCAATAAGGGATATTCCAACCCTTTGTCTGTTACCATTTTACTGCCAATAACTTTGATGTTATTTTGTAAAATGTCTAAATTACAAGCTATCGCCAGATAACCAAATGGTACGCTGTTTAGCATCGCATAATCGGAATATTGTGGCAGTTTATCACCAATATAATAAAGAATGTTTGACGCAATAAGTCCCTCTTGCAATACAGCCTGTATGCGTTGCTGATACTTCATCCATTCCGATGTTTGCTCCCAATATGGATTATTTCTATTGAAGTGTGATGAAAATATTCCCAAGGTTACGCCTGGTGTTTTTTCAACTGGTTGATGTACATAACTGTGTAAAATCATTTGATTGATACCAGAGCAGAAAGCTTTGTCGCCAAATAGTTTAATCTCCGCTGGCGATTCGCTATAACTTGCCATGCCAGTATAGGCTTCGGCGCCAATTACTGGCTTGTCGTAAAATGTAGCTGCTGCAGCTGGCCAAATTTCGTAGGGGAGGAATGACGGTTTGTATTTCGACAGACCATCGTTATCAATTTCCCACCAAAATTCAAACATAGGCATGTCGGCATGTTTGTTTGCTTTTAATACATCAATGGAAGGATAGTTGGATTCGCCGTAAATGGCTTCGGCATGCATCTCTAATCCATTTCTCTGACACAGTTTTTTGAAATGACCGTAGTAATTTTCGTCTATCATTTCTCCTACTGTTTTACGGAAATCGTAGAGAAAAGCTTCTGTTTGCTCACCACTTCCTACTGTTTCGCCACAAAGAGCGGGCAGCCACGAGTAAATGCTATAGGCTCTATTTTTTTCGAAGGTTGCAGGTAAGTTGTTTGTCCAGTTTTGAAATTCACACTCCCAACTGTCAACGAGCAAAAATTTAAAGGTATTACCAGTATATTTTCCAGCATGTTGAATCATTTTTTTTGCAAAGCCATCGAAGTGGATGTTAAGTGCAGTTGTATCCATTTTGTCACATTCCAAACCTAAACCTTCGGGCGTGGCAGGCCTATTCTGAGAGCCTGTAGTGGTATAACCAAAACGCAAAACGCACCAATTACCCTTTGGAGCTTTCCATTTCAACGTGCCATCGGCAGTCATTTTTCCGTTTAAAATAAGTACTTCGTCTGGATTTATTGCTGCGCCTACATCACTTGGGTTTGGAGAGTCGAATGATTGTTGGCTTGAAGGCCTTACTGTTCCCGATTTGGCTAATAAAAAAGGAGTATTAGTAGCAAAATTGGCTTGTTGATTTTTTTCTAAAAATTCTATTTCTGCAATTCTGTATTCGCCATAGCCCGTTTTTTCTACATGTATCAATTCTAATTTATAAAACTTGCTTTTGCTTTCTGGTAAGTCGGTATAATTAGGTTGATTTATTCCTTTTAAATCAAATCTTTTTAGTTCGGTATATTCTTTTCCATCTTTGGATGCTGATAATACAAATGTTGCTTTAATATTTTCGGTATCTGTCCAATTAAAAGTGATGCGAGGCAAAATCACTATTTGAGAAGGGCAAATAGCCTTTGGATAGTTGAAATAAAGTTTGTCGCTTTGGCTTAATTCAATTTCGCTTACAGCGGAGCCATCGTTCAAAATATTCGAAATGACTTTATCGTTTTGCTTGCAAATTGGATATTTTTTTGACACGACAGGTGTTAAGGATTTAACTTTGTAAGCAAGTAAAGCAACGTCAGTGAAAAAATCTTTGCGCGAAGCTGGTGTAGCTAATTTCAGTTTGTGTGTTTTTCCGCCCTTCAGATAGGTTTTTGTCCATGCAATTTCTTTCATGGAGTTTTCGCTATTTATCCATGGACCTCCACTTGCGCTCCAACCATCGCAATTGTGTGCGCCAATACTAATGCCCAAGCGCGACGCTTCCTGCAATGCCCAAACAAAATGGTCATGCCATTCGGGAGAATTAAAAGCTATACGTTTAACTCCAATTTCTTTGTTGATAAGGAAGCCAGTATTTAAAATTGTAGCCTGACCAATACCTTGTTTAGCCATCGACTCGAGGTCTTTGGTGATTCCTTCTTTGGTTATATTGCCATCCATCCAGTGCCACCAAGTGTGCACCTTTACATCGGAAATGGGGTTTCTGGATGCTTCAGAATTGCTAACCGAAGTGGATGTTAGAGCTGAAATTTGGCCATAACTACAAGCAGAAACAATAATAAACAAGAGTAGCTTTTGGTGTGTTTTTTTCATTGGTGAAATTGTTTTTTGACAAAAAAAGAATTGTTTTTGCGATGTTTGTCCTGTTGATTAATCGAACAGTTCAATCAAGGTCATTTTTGCTAAAATGGTTGTTTCTTATCACGATAATAAAATGTGTCTCATAATTTTTTCTATGAGACACATTTATTGAGCATATAAATCCTTATTTTTTTACAAACTTGCTATTCATCACTTTTCCATCGGCTGTAACTTTCACAAAGTAAATACCACTGTTCAATGCGCTAATATCCACGCTTTCCACTTGCATTTGGCCAGCAGTTTGGTTTATCATACTGCGTCCTTGCAAATCATGAATACTGATGCTAACCGTTTTGTAGGCTGTTCCTAAATTTAAGCTAAGCTTGTCGGTGGCTGGATTTGGGAATAACAGCATTGTTTGATCATTCGAATTGTTGATTTCGTCCAATGCGGTTGCTACTGAAATTGGTGCTACATCCGCATAGGTCGTACCAAAACGAATTTCATCCAATCCCATCTTGTCAGAACCATATCCAAAGCCCACACCCAAATTTTTGAACTCAATATTTGATGTGGTAGTTCCAACCACCGGAGTACCTGTTGGGGCATTACCTGGTGTAGGATTGATATATAGTGTGACTGTATTAGTAGCACCAAAATCAACTTTTGCCACCAAGAACACCGGAACATTATTGACAATAGGCACTGTACTTAAATATTGTACCTGTGCAGCATCATGTCCAAAACCAAATCCCCAATAGGTACCGCCAAATCCACCGAAAGACACTTTTTTAGTTTCATTCTCTCCCCACCAGGGTACCCCAGAGTTGTTAAATGAAACATTGCAGGTTTTATTGCCACTCTGTGGACGAACAATGGAGCTAAACCAAAGTGTAGTGCCGGCTTTACCAATATTATTATTGGCATTGAGATAGTTCTTAAAAGCACCAGTTGTACGAATATCAAGGGAGCGACCACATTGGGAGAAGCCCTGCCCCAACTTCATATAATTACCCGCCTGACGTAAATTCGTAACCGCGATGGGGCTGATATTGTCAACAGCAAAATCATTAACCGTATTGGCAACTTCATCTTGAACGCTCCAACCTGAAGCCCATCCACTTCCACCATTAAAATTGGTAATGGCCGACTTTACATAATCAAAACCTTCGTAACAAATTGCGGTTTCGGCAGCTGAAACAGTTGGCATTGCCGACACGGTAATAACTACCTTTTCGGTGTTTAAGCTGCGAAGTTGTTCGGCATTGTCCACCGCCTGAAGCGTTACTTCATAAACACCCGGTGTGGTAAACGTATAATCGAAACCATTGCTAACTTCCGTAGCCAAATTGGTAGCTGCACCTTGTAGCTTAACCACCCAGTCGAAACCGAGCACGAAATCACCTGGATCAGGATCGGAACTAGAGCGACCATCGAAAGAAACTTTGTAAGGCAGATAGCCTGCATTGCCAGGAGAATATTTTAATACAGCAACCGGTGGATGATTTACTTGTGTAACCGAAACGACACAAGAAGCAGTAAACAGTCCATTCACAGAGCTAACCGAGATAGTAGCTACCCCTTTTTTAACGGCAGTAACAAGTCCGGTGGAACTTACTGTGGCAATAGTAGGATCCGAACTGGACCATAGTACATTTTTATTGGTAGCACCAGCAGTAGAAATGGTTGCCGTAAGTGTTTCGGTAGATGAAACCAATAGGCTGGTGGTTGATTTATTCAAAGCAATACCTGTAACAGCAGTTCCGCTATTGACTACGGTCACAACACATACCGATTGTTTTCCACCATCGGTAGTGGTTACCGTTATAGTGGCTGTTCCTACATTATTGGCAGTGACCACGCCGTTTACCACACTGGCTACGGCATCGTTGGAACTTCCCCAACTTACCGCTTTATTGGCAGCATTAGAAGGGGTGAAAATAGGGGTAAGTGTAGCTGTTTTTGTGATGTTCAATTCTATTGCAGAAGCATTGAGCGCTACAGAAATCACTGGAGCTGCACCAAAATAGGTAATGCCTGTATAAGTAGAATTGGCAATAATAACATCCTTGACTGCCTGATGAATATAAGGCAAGGCAGCGGAAGGGATAACACCAAAATCTCCTGGAACACCAAGTCCTGCAGGATCATCGTGATACATCATGGCATAGTTCACGCAAGAGGAAATATAAGTACCCACTGAGCCGAGGTGAATTCCATCATTATAAATACCCCAAATAGAGTTTATTCCTAAGGTGGCCAAAAAAGCCGGATTATTATTTAAAGAATACATTACTTCGCCGATGGGCGCCATTACAATATTAGCCGATGTGGCAGGATAATCACCTCTTACCGCAACAACCAAATCCTCGTAATACTTTCTGGCCTCTATGCCCGTAGCGGAAGTCCAAATGCTATTGTACTGATCTTTGGTGCAGATAGTATAGGAATCATTATTTGGTGTCCGAGGCCAATGGGCGTAGATAGAAACCTTGCAATCCGGGCTTTTTGATTTAATCATGTTGTAAAAGTTGCCTACCATCACACGATCACCTTCCACACCTTCAATAGGCCTGTCAAAAGGCTGCAAAGAGAGGTAATCCCAAGTGTAAACAGGAAAAGCATTGGTTGGAAAACCATAAGGCATGTGGGTAAATGCACTTGCTGGATTTTGCCACAAGAAACTCAAAGGGGATCCTGGGATACGTTGTGAGCCTAAGTCTAAGGTGTTTCCACGTGATTGAATAAGGGATGTAAATCCACTATAATTTATATTATCTGTCAAGCTATTACCAATCATATAGATGCGCTGATTTTGCTGCGCTGACAGGGGAAAAAGAAGGCAGCAAAGAGTTGCCAGTAGAAGGTTGATTTTTTTGTTCATGACGTTATTATTAATAAGGTTAACTATAAAGTTTAAAAAAGATTGGAGGCTCTCGCACCTCCAACCTCTTTATCGTCTTTTTTCTATCTCATAATGAATAGAAAGTTGTATTTTACAAAACTACTTTTACGGTAGATGAATTAGCTCCGTTTTGAACACGAACCAAATATACGCCTTGGTTGGCCACATTGATGTTCAACAATTCAGCACCAGCACTTTGGATAGTTCTGATTACTGAACCTTTGGTATCGAATACGGTAACGGTAGCAGCACCTTTCACTGCTGAAAGATCAGCTACAATTTGTCCGTTATTGCTATAAACATGTACGTTTTCTACTATGTTTTTAGCAATACCAGTAGTACCACCAGTACTTGGTGCCACCAAAGCATAAGTAGTGGCTATGCGTAATTCATCTGCTGCCATATCTCCCATACTGTATCCTGAAAATAAAGTTACATTCGTAAACTGAATATCATTTTCAGTGGTAAGTGTAGCACTTGCTACTGTTGGTTCAGTACCGGGTGTAGGATCTACATACAATGTGATAGTTCCACCAACAGTTTGAGCATAATCTATTTTGAATACTAAAAATTTCACTTCATTGTTTACAATCGGCACTGTGCTAAGTGCTTCCGCAGTAGCATTTTCTGTTCCTTCCCCTACTTCAATACCCCAGAAGCTACCACCAAAAGCACCAACTCTCACTGCAAAATTACGATCTCCACTCTTAGATAATGATAAAGAGCATGTTTTCTTGTTGTTTTGAGGACGTAAAATTACACTATACCAAAGTGTTGTTCCTGGCATTCCTAAGTTACCATTAACTAAATTATCAACATAAGGCGAATACCAAACGCCGTTTATCATTCTGGACACGCTATTAACCCAATTATCTAAACCGTTTAAGTGTCTTGCGGTTTGAACCAAGCCAGCCACTGTTAGTGGTGAATCATCAGTTACACCGTTTGTTGCAGTCCCAGTTATGTCTCCTCCCCAAACACCCCAGGTTCTATCAACACCCCAACCAATACCGCCATTAAAGCCATTAAGATTAGCATTTGTGGCTGTTCCAAGCTCATAATCGAAACCCTCATAAATATAGGGGGCAGCTGCTGAAACTTTCCCAGCAGAGAAAAATAGGATTGTAGCACAAGCTACCGAAAGAAAAAAGTAATTCGTTTTCATAAAAAATAAATTTAAATTGTTTGTAAATAAATTAGTGGTTACAAAAGAAATAAAATGAAATTTATCGGTGAGTTTCAAAGAAAACATCTTGACTTTAAGTTTTTTCTATTCCATAATCTATAAAAAATTACAGAAGTATTATCATCCCCATTATGAAGGTAGCAATAATAAGAATAACTATTATTTCAATTCTGTCTGGTTGATTCTCTTTTGAAAATGGATTCATTTTGTTTTTATTTGTTGAGGCAAAGATAGAGGGTGGGGTATGAGAAAGCTGACACAAATGGCACTTTATGTGTAACAAATCGTCATCTATGAGTTATTTAACTAAAATAGCAAGAAAGTATCCTTTCTTGCTATCTAGCTGGTAATGAAGTCGATGTTCGGAATTTATTCGTTGGATTCAGCGTATTGCGTAGGAGTCATTAAAAAATGCTCATTAAAAGCCCTGTAAAATTGCGTTCTGTTTTGAAATCCAACTTTGTAACAAATTTCCGAAACAGTAAAATCTTTGGAGCGTAATAATTCGGCTGCACGACGCAAACGAATGGATTTTATAAAATCGCTTACCGACTGCCCTGTTAAGGCTTTGATTTTTACATATAGATTGTTACGTGACATATTCATGCCGTGTACAAACTCTTGGATGCCAAAATCTAAGTCTTCGAGATGATCTTCCACTAATTCAATGGCTTTTTTGATAAGTTTTTCATCTAGCACATTGTTTACAAATTCTTTAGGTTCTATATTCAGCGCTTGCTGAAATTTCCGTTGCAATTGCTTCCGTACCTCAATGAGGTTGGCAATTCGGGCTAGCAGCAATTCGGCATGGAAAGGTTTGGTTACATAATCGTCGGCACCCGTTTTTAACCCTTCTAGTTTTTTGTCGGTGGCACTCAAAGCAGTGAGCAACACTATTGGTATATGGCTTGTACGATTGTCCATTTTTAATGTTTTGCACAACTCTATCCCGTCCATCTCGGGCATCATAAGGTCACTCAGAATTAAGTCGGGCAGTATTTCCAACGCCTTCTCCACGCCCAATCTGCCATTTTCGGCTTCTTCTATTTGATACATACCGCCCAGTACATCGCGAATGTACAGTCGCAAATCGGCATTATCTTCCACTATCAATACCAACGGCAAATCAGTGGGTAGATTGTAGTTTGTAGTGAGAAGTGGGTAGTTAGTAGTGGGTAGTTCCTCAATACCTGCTGTCTGAAAATCATTGCCTGTTGATTGATGACTGATAACTGATGACTGATGACTGTCCACAGTTGACAGTTGACTGTTAATAGGCAACTGCACCACCATTTTTGTTCCTTTCCCCACTTCACTTTTCACTTCAATAGTACCTTTGTGCAACAACACCAGCTCTCGCGTTAATGCCAATCCGATACCACTTCCCTCGTTTTTTCGTGTACTGGAATTATCTACTTGATAAAAATTCTCAAAAATTTTATTTAAATGTTCTTTGGCTATTCCAATACCATCATCTTCTATCACGATTGATACATACCCATTTATCACTGAAATTGACATCTCAATTTTAGCTTTTGAGAATTTAAACGCATTGGAGAGTAAATTGAACACAATTTTCTCTAATTTCTCGGGATCAAAAGTAGTTTCTACGGCTTCTACAGACGTATTAAAATGATAATCAACACCTTTGCTTATCGACATTGGTTCAAAAGCATCAAAGAGGGACTTTAAGAAGGGTACTATGTTGCCATAGTGGGTTGCTAGTTTGAGTTTGCCTGTTTCAGACTTTTGCAAATCGAGCAACTGGTTGATAAGCAGCATAAGTCGGTCGGTATTTCTCAACATCAACGAAAATTGATCCAGCAACCGATTTTTTGTAGGTACTTCCTGCTCCACTTCTGTTATGAGCGTATTCAAAGGTCCCGAAATGAGCGTGAGTGGTGTGCGCAGCTCGTGCGATACATTGGTAAAAAATTGCAACTTCATTTGGTCAATTTCTGACTTTGTTTTTTCACGAAAACGTTTAGTCAAATAATGTCTGGCCATAAATAACAGAGATACCACAAAAATAAAATATATAAAATAAGCCCAGTTCGTTTTCCAAAAAGGCGGAAGGATAATAATTTTCAATGTCACACCCTTTTCGTTCCAAACGCCATCGTTGTTACTCCCTTTTATCAGCAGATTGTATTTTCCCGGATTTAAATGAGTAAGAAGGATGGAGCTTTTACCAGCTTCCAAATAATTCCAGTCCTTGTCGAGCTCTTCTAACTTATAGGCAAAACGATTCTTTTCGGGCTGTGTAAAATTGATGGCGGCCAACTGAAATTCCAACATCGACTGGTCGTAATTCAACGTAATTTCGGATGTCTGTGAAATATGCTTTTTCAGTATTGCATTTTTATTGTTTGGCTCTACCGGCACTGATTGATTGAATAACAACAGATTGCTAATGTAAATGGGCGGTGGAGTATTGTTGAATTTTATTTGTGTGGGGTTAAATTTATAAAAACCACCTTGCGTACTGCCCACGTACAGAAAGCCCTGTTTGTCTTTTGTTATAAATTCATTATTTACATTCAAACCATCTCTTTGGTCATACTTCACTATTTCAGAAGTACGTATGTCTAGCCTCGACAGCCCAAAGCCGTTCAGCAACCAATAAAAATGCTCATTATCTTCTACTATGCCATAGATGGGCAGGTCGCTATCTGTATTTTTGATAGTATAAGAATGAAATCGATTTGTTTCTGGCTTGAAATAGCTTAAACCCTTTCGTGTACCTACCCACAATCGCCCGTTGGTATCTTCGTAAAGCGATAGAATCTCTGTACTTTTTAATCGATCTTTATTGATAGAATTATCAAAATACTGGGTAATTTTCTTTTTTTTCCAATCGTATTTGTGTAGCCCAGACAAAGTGGCTATCCACACATCCCCACGCTTGTCCTCCAAAATGGCAGTAATCTTATATTCACCCAATCCATTTTGGGTAAAATGAGTATATTTATTACCTTGTAGTAGGTTCAGGCTATTCATAGTGGCTACCCAAACCGCCTTTCTGCTGTCTTCAACTACCTTCAAAATAGCATCGGAGTAGAAGTTATTGGGGTTTAGTGCAATGTGATTTAACCTCCGCAATACTTTACCGGAAGTAGGATTCAATATATTTATCCCATTAAATGTACCTACCCACAATTCACCCGATTTGAGCTGATAAATAGTGGTAATGATTTGAGAATTTAAGCCCAATTTAGGTGTTACAACCTCCATGAATTTATCTTCAGTCTTGTTATACTTAAACAACCCATTGCCATAAGTCCCAATCCATTCATTATTTTCATGATCCAAACCTAATGACATCACAAACGGTTCTAAGGTATTTCCACTGCCAACTTTCTTATGAAAAATAGAAAGTTTTTGGCTGTTGGGATTCCAAAAACTAACACCCACTTTATAGGATGCAAACCACACCATGCCTGCTTTGTCTTTGTACATGGAGTTTGCATAATCCTGCATAAAACTCTTCGGGTCGTTGGGGTTATGTTTATAGTGAGAGGTAGCGGTCACGTTCAGGTCTTTGACCACAACTACCGTATGCCCATTACAAATCCAAAGCTGATTGTCGCCTACCGGAACTATGCCCGTAATTTCATTTCCAAAAATGGGATTCTTCACTTTGGTGAATTTTTGGCTCTCGGGATGAAACAAACAAAGTCCGCCCAGGTAGCTGCCTATCCACAACTGCCTGTTTTTATCCTCGTAAATAGTGGTTACTTGATTGGAAGCCAAGCTCTGTGGGTCATTGGGTTGGTGTGAATAAAATGTGTAGTGATTTCTATCGGCTTCCAATTTCATCAGGCCTGAGCCCGAAAAACCTATCCATAAATTATTATTTTTATCTTCAAAAATGCAATGCGTCTGCATGTCTTCGAACATCTTTTGGATGCGTTTATTTTTTATTAGAGCCACTGACTTTCCAGTTGTTGGATCTAACTGCTTCAACTGCGAATTGGCATTCACCCATAAAAAACCACTGTGATCGACAAACAACAATGTAACGACATCTGTTTTGCTATTCTTTTTTCCCTTTTCGATTAAGGGATAATGTGAAAAAAATTCGGTTTCCCTATCAAATTTATTTAACCCATCCGATGTTCCTATCCATAATCCGCCATTCTTATCTTCCACTATAGAACTAATGCTATTATCGCTGATGCTATTGGTATTACCCGAATCATTTCTATATACGGTAAAACGAGATCCATCAAATTTATTCAAACCATCTTTGGTACCAAACCACACAAAGCCTTTGGAGTCCTTAAATATGCAGTTTACTTCATTACTAGATAAACCATCCTGTACACTTAAATGGTTAAATCGCACAGCTGATTCCTGCCCAAACAATAGCGCAGTTGCTACCAGCAAAAAGAGGAGGAGAGCATTTTTCATACTGTTTTTTTTGGTTACATTAAAATCTCACAATAGAATACATTTAGCTTAAAAACAAACACCAAACCAACCGAATAATAAATTTAAGTCAAGCAGCAATATTCTTCTATTTTGAAAAACGGATTTCATTTGACAGGGTGACGTTATTAGCGTAATCAATTGCTGAAACAATGACACGGTATTCAACACCTTTTTTTAAATTTCTCAATACAAACGAATTGCCAGTTATCAGCGCAATACATT
>JFJP01039227.1_pt1 | contig 14101 bp, 6 predicted proteins | sample 431651 | NCBI WGS metagenome assembly JFJP01 (sample SAMN02602958, study PRJNA72255) | Microbial mat metagenome, whole genome shotgun sequencing project. | biome: fresh water; feature: sink hole; material: water; isolation source: purple microbial (photo- and chemosynthetic) mats found in... | reverse complement strand
TGCCATCGTTCATGTCGCCTTAAACATGACAACGTAGCGATACACAAGGTACACCGCAATCGACGCAAAGATGCATAATGAGCCTCTAAGCAACAACATCACTTTGGTGTCCCATGCAATACTTAGACTGTGACGATTCGCACCAACAATATAATCAACCACCACACTAACAGCGGTGATCACAAAAATGGCTACGATAGCCCACATGAACGATGGCATAGCCACGTGTTCTGACGCTTTAAATTTCACTGTGTTTTGCATATCTTCCTCTTGTTTTTGAGGGGGAGGTCATCCCCCGCCGTTAATTATTGACAAGCCTCACAATCTGGATTGTCGATTAAGCACTGCTTCACAACTTCTTCACCACCATCTACAGAATCGTGGATAGTCACCATATCTCGTACACTCTCATGTAGATCACCAGCACCTTGGGTGTACACATAGTACATCGTGTTGACCCCCTCCTCATGGCATCTCATAATTAATGTCAGAACATCGTCTCCTGTTGCCCCTTTTGGTAAGTACGAATCATGGCTGATGGTTTGAGATACACAATGCTGTGCTGCCACAGTATTGGCTATAACAACTTCTTGATCTAGCTCGAACCCAGTTTTGAATCTTTTTTCTATCCGCATCAAGGCATCATTAAACCCTGTGGTATCGTCCTCAACACTGAACGCTGCACTGACTCCAGCAAGTGTGCCTCCTGAATTTTTGATGTATTGGACAATCCTCTTGATGCCGGTAGCACTGCATCCAGCCGCCCTCAAGGCTTCAACGATGTAGAACTCAACTCTAGCCCCTGCACGAGACGTGACGGTGTCGACTGCTGGAAAGTAGAACTTCACTGGCATGTCAGCCGTAACTCCCGCAACCTTGGACGAACTTGCCGTAGGTTGGCATGATGTCAGAACGGAGTTTAGTGATCTGCCAACAACACCATTGACCCACCGTTTCATAAATCGTCTGCATTCCTCCAACGTGATTTCAGCACCAGTCCCAACAAGTGCCTTATCTATCTCGTGCACCATTGTGGAACCTGAATGCTGCGCTAAAGGAGTGTACGACGACCGCTTGAACGCAGTTGTTACTCTCATGGATGTATCTTCGTCAAAATTGAATACATCCTCAAAGTTAGGTATGCCCTGACGTTCTGCTTCAGGTTGTAGAGCAAGTGATCTTGAGACTGCTGACACATTGATCACATGTCTGAATAGAAGTTTCTGGGCTAGAGATTTTATGTCAGAGTACCCAAGCCCCAGCTTCCACAACACCTCTTGCATCCCGAACGTTCCGATCCCGATTGGTCTGAGACCAAAAGCTGTGATCAAGTTACCTTGGTCTGGATATTTGTTTCCGAACGTTACCGCATTCAGCATATCTGTGCACACCATAGACGCATACGACAGTAAATCCAGATGCATATACTCAACCCCATCTACCACATCCGCCATTCCCTCCATGTTTATGTTGGACAACACACATGTAGCATCTAACTGCTTCCCTTCAAGACCTGAGAATTTATTCTCTGCCGAGAAGAATCCAGTCTTTATCTCGGTGCACAGATTGGACGAAGGTACATTGAATATCAGTGGGTACGATTTGTTAAAATTGTCATAAAACACCAACCAAGGTTTAGAAAACTGCATCATGGACGCAGCGATGTTCTGCAACAATTCCATTGAATCCACAATCGCAAAATTTCCATGCGCTCCAGTGATCGCCAAAAACACATCCTCGTATTTAACAGCCAACTCGATTAACGCAAAATATTTCTCATTGTGGTTTGGATCGTAAATTTCTGGTGTGAACAGGTTAGCAGTCTTCACGTACTTGTGTAGATCGAACCCGTGTTTGTTGTGCATGTGGCGTAATACTTCATTGATATGCGCCGTTTCCTCTTCTGTCTGTTTCCGAAACTCGTATGTCCGTTCACGATCATAAAACGATGGAGAGAGCAACAACCATTTCCCACCCTGTGCCGCACTTCGCATAAACCCGTCAGAGATGACAATACTTGAATATATTGAAAATAGTATCGTTTTCGCTGCTCTTGGTTTGTGGATATCCATCAACTGTCTAACATCAAGGTGGTGTATCGGGAGTGAGATCAAAATCGACGTAGCCCGCCGACTCCCCTGATTGACAAATGGACCTACAGCATGCAATGGGTTTGCATAATCAATTACTGACGGGGAGAACCCTCCTTTGGATATTGGACTTCCACCAGCCCGGATGCCTCCCATATAATGTGACATACCGCCGCCACCGGATGAGTAGACACAACTGCTTCCCATCATTCCACCTATGCCTTCACTCGCATCAGCTACACTGGTCAAGAAGCAAGAGACGCTTGACGACACAGGGACTTTCTTCACTAATTTTGTGTCGTCTCCATTGTATTTTGACTTAAACAGCCCTGTCGCATACGTCATAGGTGTTGATGGCATAATGTACATGCCTCCGACCATCCACGTAACAACGTTGCAAATGCGTCCGCCATTTATAAGCTCGTTCTTATCAATGTCCTTACCAACAATACCGTCTGGATTTGGGTCGTCACTACCGACGTGATTTGCGAACACGTGTGACAGATACATCGGTTTCAACCCATTGGGAAGCACCCCCTCTTTTCCTCTCAAATGTGCATTTGCTCCGCATTTTGCGAAATACTCAATCCCCTTCGCTATTCTTCCAATGTACTCCCCGTGAGTCTCACATAAAACTTTCACCTTGAGTGATGCAGCATCGCTTGGGTATGGGTTTCTTGCAGTATGCAGCACAACCGCTTCCATAGATTTTGCCGATTGATACGTGAAATTCAACGCAAACCCAGAATGTGGCGGTCTGACATTCCCGAATCCTGTCAAAAATCTGTCGTCAGTGTACAACACACTCACTGCTATGAACGCCGCAACATAGTTAAACAGACTGTTGATGAAGCGAGACAAATCTGTCCGTTGCTTGAACTCTTCAATGATGTCTTCGTGTCCCAGCCCCAATCTCGAACAAGCCCGTGAAAATTCTGGAAGCACGATCTTGCGAAGGATTGCTTTATTAGTCCCCTTATGAAAATTCTCAGCAACATGGAAGTCTATCGCAGACATCGGAAATGCATCGAGCTTAGTACCACTCTGAAACAACTTGACTGCCATGTCGGAGATGTCGCTGTCTGAATAATCTGGCAAATCGTCGTAATATGTGTATCCAATTTTCGGCAAAGAATCCCGATTTTTATTGACCTCAGCCCCAACAATCGACATTAACAACAGACTGGCTACGAACGTCATTTCTGGCATGTGTTCAGAAAGTGCGTTGGTCTCGTGCGCCAATGTTCTCAAGTCGTGAAACGTGACACCTTGAGTACGTGAATATGCCTTTTTTACAGCATGTGTTAATTGGGCGTAGCTGGTTGAGTAGGCAGATACGCATCTGTGATTGAATGGGACATACTGTCTGTAAGCATGGTCGCCAAGTTCTGTGGGAGAGGCAACTTCGTAAGGCTTGAATTCTCCACGATGTTTTAGTAATGAGTTGATAAAAGTTGAATGCCGAGCACCCTGCGAATTCTTTAAACGGATGGAATGGGTGTCCCTGATTATGTTCATTGGGGTACAAATTTCCATAATCGCACTATTGATTGCCGCAATTAGTAGTGCTTGTTTTTTATCTGAGTTTTCTTCCATCTAATCTGCCCTTTAGTTCTGAAATAGCGTTAAGCAACGTTGTGCTACCGTTGCCATAGTGGGATGATAACTTCTCTAACATTCCTATAGCTCTGCCGATACGAATCTTCGACCTGTTGGAGTCCCAAGCAGCCAGGTATTCACTAACCTCAATATATCTCGCTACTACACGGTTGGTATCCCCACCGACGATCATACTTGACATCCGTGAATCGCCGCCGTTAGATACAGTCCAATATGGGTGTCTGTTATCGAACATCACCCAAACAATGTTCTCTGTCCTGTTCTCGCAGTACGTGACTAACGACCTTGTCGCCACTTCTCCACGAACATCTTCATGGAAGTACTTTAGGAAAAAATCAACTATATGAACGTCGCTGAAAAACGCTGGTATAAATGATTGGAGTAGAACCTCTGGTCCCTCAAATGATATTAGAGAGTCTAAACCGCAATAATCAGACTCATCCCCCACAATATTTCCGTCGAGTGTTACTATTGTGGGTGAACTGACCTCTACCACTTCCGTGTTTACCATAGTCATCAATTGAATAACATCAGGCATGGCATCCTTATAAAGACCAACAAGAATACCTGGATCAATAGAATTTAACAGGTAGTCTTGTTTGACATGTTCGACACGAGCTACATCAGACGCATCGCTTATACTATTTGCCACACAAAATTCTTCATAAGATACTGCCCCAATACTCCCAACATCATCAGCCACGCCAATTAGAAGTTCATACAATTGCCGTGATGTCATTTTAATGCCTAAAATGTGTGCCTACTAGCCAGTATTATACCACCAGCCCGAACGCTACCAGCATGAAATAACGGTGGAGGGCAATGTGTACAGCAGAACCATTTGTGTGTTCTCCAACATTTGTTGGTATGTCTTGCATTATTCTTAAGCATGTGTCTTCATTACCACCAGCAATAAATCGGCATGAAAATTCATCAAGTTTGACTGACGCAATTGTTTCCAACACGCTGGCATCTGTATCCTCAGCAACAGACATAATATACGTTGCGTAATCGTCCAACGGGAAATCCACACTAGATGGATCGGAGGCGGAATACGCTGGTAGCTCCATTGCATCCACAAACGACTTCCAATGGTTTTCATCGTTAAATGGGAGAGCCAGTGGTTTCATATGTGTGGCAAATGCGTCAGTCAACACCCGCTGGCTGACGGGCTGACTCTTAAGATTAGATGCATCTACCATCTTTTTGATGTCACCGTGATCCCCAACTGCACCATTATGCACCATAGCATCAATGCATTTAGCTACCTTCCCCCGTTGTTCGTAAATGAATGGAAACTCTGACTTCCAAGGCTTGGTGATGTCATATTTACTTCCGGAAGTTTCAGCGAAATTTTTCAACACTGTAATGAAAGCTGTAGAGAATCGTACAAACATCACCCACCGATACCAACCTGGTGCTGCCATGCACCAACAATTCATTGAGATCACCTTATCGTTCTTTGTTGCCGCCTTGTTGTATGATTGGGTTTCACAATCAACCTCAAACACATAGTCGAGCATATTGTTCATGATTGTCACAAACATCTCTGCATCTTCCAGTGTATTGTTGCGCAACAGTTTAGCAACGATAGCCGTCATATCGGCAGAAGGTTCTCCAGAAAATGTGCCGAAATATGAAGCCACCATGTTCAAAAGTTTTGCTTCAGACACTGTAGATATACGTTCTGGCGATGATGTTTTACTAGGTGCAGGGAAGGTCAGGCTAAACAGAGTGTTCTCTGCGACAAACTTCTTCAACACAGCAAACCATTCCCCAAACATTGCTGGACTGAACATCTTTTCACTGGTCAACAAGGGTTTTCCTAAGTTCAGCTTCGTAAATAGTCCGCCCAAGGCGAAGTAGTCGCCTGCTCTGTACACAACTGGCATCCTTGTGTTTAGGAAACGTTCCTGCATCTCTGTCGGTAATGTGCTGAACTTAATCCGCCCACCACCTTTGCCACCGCCTGGTTTCAATTCATCCAACGACTGTTTGAGTTGGTAAATTTCCACATCACCCATTACAGTCCCAAAACTCTCTGGGGGCAACGCTAACTGATTGTTCACGAAACTCTTAGCAGTGCTGAGACGCTGTAATCCATTGATCAGCAGTTTCATGGAGGTGTCTGAATCTATGATGTGTTCTAAATAATTTGAGCTTGCTTCCTCATGCGAATTAGCCTCAACCCCAATTGTGAGAAAATCTGTAACAAACTCATCTTCATTGTTTGCCAGTATGTCGATAACAAACTGACGCATGTCCGCAGCCTTCCACACAAAATGTCGTTGGAAATCTGGTACACGTAACGATTCATCTTCCAACATCCGCAACAATTCAGCAATTGTCAACGAACGAATCACTGGTGCTGATAGGATGACCTCCCCATGACCTGCCATCTTGGGGAATGTTTTGAACTGTTTGACAGCGGTCGCTTTCTTTGGTTTTGTTGGCACTTTTGGTGCTGTCCCCAGCTTTGTGGTAGCGTCGATGTACCCTTGGAGTGCGTTTTCCATTGGCACTTTCGACAGATTCTCATCTGACATTAGTTCGTTCAGCATGTTGGCGTATCGTGCGGCAGCCAGTGACAAATGCTCGATAATCTCAGCTTTTCCCCTTGCTTGAATGTCTTCTTTCGCATTTTTGCTGAGTGGGTAGAACCCGTAAAAGAAGTCTGAGCGGGCTGTCACCAGTTTGTTGGATGCAACAGTGCACAAGTTATTCCACCGTATGCACAATTTCATGAGCATTGGTATGATAACTTCACGTACAAACCCGACACATTTCCCTTCCGGGTCTGTGAGGCTCACCACGTCATTAGAAAAAACTTCGTGCTTGTAACTTCCATCCTCTATTCCATACATAACTGGTCGAGATACTTGAACATTGAACGTGTCAGAAATGCTCGTAGCGTCCCAACGTGACACAACAAACGGATTATCGAATGTTACAGACATCACATCGTCTGAAGGTTTCCCTCCCTTAAAGATAGGGACACCTTCCCGTACTCGGAGTTTTGCTACTATTTTGCGAGAAAATAGGAGCATGTACATTGACTCAGTGGCGTTTGTTCTTACTATGGCAGATGTGATCTGCGGAACACCAGATGTGTTATCAACAGGGACTCGATTGATTGTTGATTTTTGGGCTGCAACCTTTGTAGCCGGGTCCAACAGGTCGATTACATACTCATTTTGTATAACAAACCCGTCTTGTACAAGTCGAGAGTTCAACACCACATGCGCCTCTTTCGCATTTCCAGTAGCAGAGCACGCTGAACTCGTGTACCATTCCAATGTTCCGGGAAAGATACGACTAGACTGTGCTGACCTTGTCGCAGTACCATTTGTTCCCCATGCGACAAATAAACTATTCAGCACATTCCCGATACTGAGACTCAATACATTTGCCATATATACCACCTTATAGTAGTTTGATTAATTTTTCAAGGGCACTGGAAGTCACTATGTGGCATCCACACTTCACTTGGGTTGGGGAAGAGACACTTTTCACCACATGAATGTCGATTCTATATTCTGTGTGTAGGACAGTTTTTATCAACAAAAATGACACCAAATCCAACACACTCACCCTATACCCAGTATCAACACGACCTAACTGCACTTCAGCAACCATGTCCGCTTGAACCTTCGTGCCATCTAGTACGTCCACATATGCAGACGACAATACATACCTGTCTTCAGAACTCTTTCCTAAAATTTGCGATAGAAAAATCTTAGTCGAATCCACAACATTCTTGGCTCGCAACTCATCAAACGAAGCTACAGCCTTCTGACGTTTTGCCCTCCCATCGTTATACAGTGCTACCGCCAAGTCACGTAGCCCCCTGTCGAAATGAGACGGAATCTTAAACATGTGTTTGGTCAACGCCCTGTACACACCACGACCTTCCACCATTGCAGCGAATGCTGTAGAAGGCATCACCCCTGCTGACAATTTTGCTAAAACGTCCCTGTTGTCCCACCACAAAGGATTCACCAACTCCAACACCATTAACTGTACTAAGAATGCCTGAAATCCCCCATTCTTGTGACCATCCCAAGAGTCGTTGGCTTTGAAAACCGCATTAAGCCTGCCTAGTGCAAATCCTGGACTCTCTGGTAATCCAGTTGAGCCTTCGATATACTCTTCAGACACTTGTCTTAGATTGTCAAAATCCTGTTTGGGGAGTTCCCAGACATGTTCGAGCTCTACCCCCTTTAATACCTCTTTGACACTTTCTGAGAAAACTCCTATCTCATTTAGTTCGCTACACTGCCCATCGTTTTTTAAGACACTGTCCAGTACCATCGCTTGATGCCCATCCTTCCACTTTTTTTTTAAACTTGTGTCTACGTCCTCCCCGGCTTTTCTGCCAATTTCTTCAACATCGTACACATACTCACCAGATGTAAGAAGTTTCACGTCGAACCCATCAAACGCCAGTATCGACGACACATCGTTATACCATTTCTCCAACATCTCCTTCCCTGTTCTAGGAGTTGGGTATAATTTCTCTAGCATTGCATTTATTGCAGAAAAGTCCTTGTAGTATCCAACTTGCTTATGCAAATCTGCAAATGCGTCTGCCAACTCTGTAAGGAGTTCGTATGATTCTGGTGAGCAGTTTTCGCTTCCCTTGGAGAACGTTGGGATTACCTTCATCATCCCATACATTATCTTGCACTTACTCTTGAATATCGTCTCGAACTGCCGACCAGCCACAAATTTGTCAGTCCCTGCGTTTATCAACTGTTGGGTTTTTGTAATGTACAATATACCTTCTTTAGTTGAGACAAAGTGTGTCCGTTTCCCACCATACATGCTCTCTGTTTCGTTAGCATCCGCAAAAAACTCATCCCGTGACATTCCGAACGTAAACATCCCATCCATCAACGCTTGCATCATAGACACTGTGTAATGTTTGTATTGGTCATGCACATTTGTATTTTCGTACACTCGGTAAACAGAATGATGTCTGGTGGATTCGATGCCTGCAACAACCAGGATGTTGTGTGCGGTTCTATCTCTCCCAATCATTTGCGTCAATGCTGTTGGTGAAACAAAATCCTCTGGTGCGTTCATTTTGTCGTACACACCCTTAAACGGTGCAACAAAGTAGACTCCTAGATCAAAATTTGTATCACCTTTACCGCCTTCTGGAAGGATTGATGTTCCTGTAGTGATCGTTGTTGTGTGGCAAACTAAACGGGACAGTTTTATGTCGTCACGTAATGTTCCGCCAATGATCCTAGACAATGACATTTTCGATTTATCAATGAATAATGGATGCACGTCTTGATACTTGTCGCACAACTCAGACAACTCAGCGTTCAACACACTCCATGATGATGAATTGGGAACGTAACATATAACCCTTCCACCGTTATTCAGAACCATAGCAATCTCAAATACAGCAGCATCCACCACAGACACCGATTTGTTACTTGTGGCTCTTTTTGATTTTCTATGGCTCAATGTATCTGTCGTTGTAACAATCCGTGCTTTCTTCCCAACTTCGATCACTTCTCCGTCAATCCCTGAACTCTTCCACACAACCTTGTCTTTGTTCCCTCCATAGATAACAAAACATCTTGTTGTGTATTTATGCTGTTGTGCGATCTTGGTGCGGCGCATCCCCATAAGCCCTAATAAGACATCGAACGACTTCTTGTCCATGTCAGCATCATTAACTATGATGTTTCTTAAATTGGGGTGTTTCAGTAAGCTATGGAGTCTTCCTGCGGTACTGACTGTCGACAAATCGAACTCACTCGTGAATGGTATCGGGTAGGCACTTTTGTCAGTGTTCAAGTTGCCACGCAACATCTCATGGTCTGCGTGCTTAAGTGCAAGCTCAAGTGCCTCAACAAGCATTGACCATTCCTCAATCACTAAATCAAATACACCCTTAGTATAGGCATCAATGACCATCTTGGTGTACTCTGACTGCGAGTACAACGTGGTGCAAACTGACTTACCTTCCCCAATAGCCTCTTTTATTCTCGCAACAACTGCTTTCTTTCTCTTTGCATTCAGTATATCCACATCCTTTCTTGGAAACACCTGCATCGGTTCATCTTCATCTTCATACTCATTGTAAAATATATCATCCTCATCTGTGAATGAATATGGACCATTCAGCACTGAAGGAGGGTGTACTAGATTTGATAGGGCTACAACATTGTGGTTTGAAGCTATTTGTTCTACAAGATTTCTTCTTGGGGCTACAATAATGCATCTACGGCTGTACCCTGTGCATTCCTCAATATAATCCAACACAGCTTCCGACTTTCCTGTCCCCTTTCCAGCCATGTTTATTACTAAATTCTTTGGGGATGGTTTACGACTGTCCACGTCATTCAATCGTCCGACACATTTCGTGATCAGTCTATTAATGTTGCCACCAGGGAGCTCCCCATACGAGTTCATGAATGATTCAAAATCGTATGGAATTGTATCGAAATATTTAACGGCAGTATTTATGACATCAGACGGTCTTACATCTCCATGTCTGTCGAGATACGAATGATATTCGTCGAAACGGTACCCGATAGGGAAACATGTTGAAAAAATATTTCTTGCTTCTATGCAAGCGGATGCTGTATTATCTGCTCTTGCCATTTTATAAGTCCTCAACCGTCCATAATTTGTTTTGTGGACGGTTATTTAGTGTAGTAAATAGGCTGTGTAATTGACACTATTATATAATAAATCGAACACAGAGATAAAAATACCTCCAGTCAAATCTGATAAATTTGCCGGGCTGGGTTGTAACTTAATCGTACTCGTTATATAAGTCCATTCCTTGTGAGATTGGAAAAAAAAAAGGATTGCACTATGTGCAGGCGCAATCCTAATTAACACCTAATGTATCTGGCTGCTTCCAGGCATAATTCTTGATAAATCTACAGCATGAATCGAAGACAGGACTAAAAACTTCTCTTGTGACGATAGTTGGTAAACAGGTTCTGTGATTCCGCTGTTTCCTACATGTTCTAAAATAACGAACGCCATGTGTGTTGATAAGAAATCGTCAACAGTTCCGTCTTGCAACGATGTCCAAGGAACTCCCGCCGCTGTAGTAGTCGCCAACCCACTTTCAACAAACGGCATAACATGAGATGCTATAAACGCCGCAAGCCGCTGTTTAAAATCAAAAGTCAAATATGCCTTACTATTATCCTCCTTCCGAACAATAGTGCCAGCTAAAGTTGTCACCTGAACTCCGAGTATCTTAATCGACATGGTTGACATAACGTCTGTAACATACCCGATGTCCCCGCCAACGCACTCCTTGAAGTCACTGAAAATTCTATGGCTGTTTTGATCAAACATGTAAGCGACATGTTTCCAGTTACTGATATTTGGGGAATCTTCTCCTGATGTCAGGTATTTTAGCCAAATATTAGCCATCACTGTAGACAAAAACTCAGAGGACATCTCTCCAGATTTTACTAGCATTGTTACTAACCCGACCTCTTCTCGTATCGCCCGTAGTATCGGGTACGTGTCTATTTGAAACACGTTACTCGGAAGTTCGTTCTGCGACCACGCCTCAGCCATCATGAAATAATGTAGCAGCGTGTCGTACTCCTCGATTGAGTTGTAACTGATGACCATATAGTTGCCCAACACGCCAATAGAATCTTTCAACGTCAAGACGTGTAAGTATGTGTCGCCCAAAAGGGTGGTCACACTGTCTGCCCCATAAATATCATCAAGTTTAGCTACAGGCTCTTCATGTACATTTAATTCTCCGTTACTGATACCAAACACTGCTGTCATAAACTCTTTGTGTTTCTTGATGAAATCAAATGTCCGCCAATCGTACCCAGCCACCACTTCACATTTTACGTCACATCCCTCAATAATCACACGTCTGTCCACGTCAATGTCAACATCATCAGATACCAAATCTTTGATGACTGTAGCATGCGCCAAATATAATCCATCTATTTCAAGTCCAGCATTCTCAATTTCAGCATGAGTGGTGTCCAGACCAATGTCGAAAAAAACTTCATTCATGAATGTGCAACCAGAGACGAACCCCTTTGGAACATACCCACCCATACGTTTGGTTGGATACGTTGGGATTCTCAACGCTGTTGCAGACCACTCAAGAACATCACGCAGCTTCATCATAGCTTCAGATGGTTCTACGTCCTTTGTCTGTAATTTTTCTCGCATATTATCTCCGACCGCCCGAAGGCGGCTGAATGGTTATTGATGTTTAAGTAGCATGTTTGACATACCTCTGTAAAAGCCCGTAGTAACATATACCATGTTGTACGCCCCACCATGTGTCATGAGTCCTTTGGTGATCAGCAAAGCGTCCCCAATGGCATCCATCCCCTCCATAACCTCAGACACAAATTCAAGCTGAGTCCCTGCTAACGAATTTCTGAACTGTGCTTTTGGTGTACTAACGTTTGGTAAAGACTTGTACCCTCTGCACTCGTTAATGTAGTTCAGGCACGCCCCTTCAAAATAGCTTCTGACATTCTGAGTGATACTGCCTCCCTCTGCCTTGAATGTGCTGTCTAGTGACGGAGCGATGACTTCAATGATCATGTGAAGCAATCGTACAGTTTGATTAACATTAAACTGTGACGTGCCAGCAGATTTGCAAATATCACCAGCAGAACCTATGTGTAGAACAGCCTTGCTCAATATCACATCTATCAGTTCCTCTTTTGTGGACTCCCGCACGTTCGCACCAAGAGACAACATCAACATCTTCAGGAACACCAGTGTCCCGTTTAGTCCAGAATTGAGCGCATACATGTCCAATACAGAGTGGACAGAAAAATCATTCTCGTGAGCCTTGAAAATTGAAATTGCGCCCCCAAATTCATCATACACTCCCCCCAGTTCATGTTCATCTACACCTTCGTCTTGATGATATTTTGCATGAATAGAAGTTGCACTTAATGCAGTACACACGTCTTCGTCCAGCTTGACAATCCCACCCCTCTGTTTTAAAGCCAACCACACGTAAGTTAGCGGAGCACTCGGTTTCTGTGATGCATCACAACCTCGCAATTTTACATAAGCCTCAGCAACTCCCCGCTGCTCCTTGGTCAATCTACGAACACGTGATCCGAGATACATGATAAGCCCGTGTGGGTCAGAAGCACGATTGTTGTCGTCCATTTCACAAAATGAACGTGCTGAAGAAAGGAGTCCGGCTGGGTGAACCCCGCAAGCCAGTAGAGATGTCATAAATCCAGAATCTGTAAATTTGCTGCAAACTTCATCCCATTTTTCTGGCGACAGGCTGCTCCACAGTAACTTTTCCACCTTGTGTGAGACATCTGAAAACTCGTTTGATAACTGTGCGATAGTCCCTCTTAAAGCTAAATTAGTGTCAGCCAAAAACGCAGTCCGCATAGTTGCGATAAGTCCCAACATCAACACTGACGTTTCGTACATTGTGTGAGAACATTTGCATCTTCTACCGATGTCGTAAGTCATCTCCATTAACGCAAGTTGTGCTAGATAAAGGGTGTGCGACAAAGCCATCAGTTTAAACAATTTTTCCATGTACATAGGAGAAATTGGTTCTACATACTCCCCCTTACCGTCTGCACCTGGCAATCTGGAAGCTGACATATACAAATCTTCACAAATTCTGCGGATCACATACGTTCTGCTAGTAATAACTCTGTTGTTCTTGTGATGTGTTGCGGTTAGGGCTTCTATTGAGTGTCTGCCCAAATCGTTCTCTAAAAATCTCCCATTGTCGGACATCCACCGGGTGGCGGTTTCCACAGACCCTCCAAATTCTGTAGCCAATCTACGCAACATCCATCCACCTCTAAGACTGACAGAATGGCGAACTAGCTTCAACAAACTGAAAAACTTTCTAACAGATTTGTCGTTCACACTTGTTGGGTGTGTGTCAGTTATCAATTTTCCTGGCACATATCCCTGACGTTCTGTTTCGCAATACGAAGCTGATATTTTTTTGACGATTCTCGACCATTCGGTATCTGTGATGCGTTTATGGCTTCTTTTTATCAGATAGTGAACCTCGGAAACAAGTGAGTGCATTGCCTGTCTAAATCCTTCAGACTTTGACAAAATTCTTGCGGTGTTGGCTGCAACATTTGATGTCATCACAAAATTGACCATAGACGATGGGAACGACCACATGTCATGAACACGAGACCCTACTGAATGGTTGTGTCCTATGACGTTGGAGTGCGTTTCCGCTGTTCTCGACAAGATTTTTGCATACATGTTACCAACCTGTTGTGGAGTGTCTCCGCAATTCAACAACATACTCTCAGTCAAGTCCCCGACGTTGATACTGTATGTCAGTGGGTTGAGCATTCTCTTACTGTAAATCACTGCGTTGACGTAAATGTACTGCCCATCCTGTGTGT
>JFJP01039226.1_pt1 | contig 14101 bp, 12 predicted proteins | sample 431651 | NCBI WGS metagenome assembly JFJP01 (sample SAMN02602958, study PRJNA72255) | Microbial mat metagenome, whole genome shotgun sequencing project. | biome: fresh water; feature: sink hole; material: water; isolation source: purple microbial (photo- and chemosynthetic) mats found in... | reverse complement strand
TTCCAAATAAGACAATTCTAATTGTTTGCGAAGGACAAACCGAAGAATTGTATTTCAAGTCATTTCTTGTTTCGACCTTGACAGTTAAGCTCTTTTCATTGGGACAATCCAAACTTCAATTAGTTGAAAACACGGAAAGAATTCAACAAATTGAGCAATGTGACGAGATTTGGTGTGTTTTTGATTTGGATATAAAGCTTGATGTAGCTAATTGTATTCCCGACTTTGACAATTCCATTGCCAAAGCAAAAGAGTTGGGTTATAATGTGGCTTACTCAAACGATGCGTTTGAACTGTGGTTTTATTTGCACTACCAATATACAGACAATGAGAATCATCGAACATTCTATTATGAACAATTAAGCAAGTTATGGGGTATTAATTACGAGAAAGTTGGCAAAAAATGGAAATTCTGTACAGAAAACTATAAACGTTTGGAAGACGACCCGTGTGCAGACCAAAAAGAGGCAATAAACAGAGCAGAGAAACTGTTTTTGGCAAAAAAGGAACTGCAATATCACAAGCAAAATCCGGTAACATTGGTTTATGAACTGGTTAAAGTGCTGAATGAAAACTTGAAAAAGTAATTTCTGGGATAAAAACAAGGATACAATCCTTAATAGTCGACAACGAATGATGCTCAACAAACTATTTGATGGTTTTATTGGAAAACTAAATACATCAAAATGGGCAAAAATCTCTAAATGTTCACAAGATACCGCATTGCGTGACATTCAGGATTTAATCGAAAAAAGAATTTTAGCTAAAAGTGAAGATGGTGGAAGAAGTACAAACTACGAACTGAAAATGAAAGACTAGCGACCAAACCCCAGCCCCTAATGCGCAGATATTCACTCGGTCAGCACAGCTTGTCCCGTAAAACGGGAACCCAGCGAGGAAGTCCATGTTGCACTACAAACCAATAGTAGCGGAGATTTCTTGTTTAATGTTTATCAAAGATGTCTTTGCTGCCCGTAATATGTAAAACAAAAAATATTAAATACTTTGTGTTCTGAGCGAGCATGGGTTTTAGATGATAACATGTAAAAAGAAGATAACATACAATTAAACATGCTTTTTAAGAAAATCAGTCACAATAAATTGAATTGAAAAAAATGAAAACATACCAAAAACTATCTATTGCATTTTTATTCGTTTTTTTAGTTACTTGTAGTTGTACTAAAAGTGAAGAAAATCAGATAATTACGGATTCAAAAATCACGTTTTCAAATTCGCCTTTCGATTTAAAAGGTATCGATGCTAAATTTGCTAAAAATATTGCTTACGATAACAAAGAAAGGACGCAGTTCGATATATGGCTACCAAATTCAAGCACTCCCACAGGTTTGGTAATATATGTACACGGAGGTGGTTTTACAAGTGGTGACAAAGATTTTGTGTATGCTGTACAGTCGGGTGGCGCCTGGGATTTTCCAACAGATATCAGGTATCTACTTCAAAACAATATTGCTTTTGCTACCGTTCGATACACATTTTTAAATACAAATGACGAAAAAGAAGGTGTTAAAAAACCCATGTCGGATGTAAGAAGAGCGTTGCAATACCTCCGGCATCGGGCAAGTGTTTTTAATATTGATAAAAATAAAATCATTTTAGCAGGCAATTCGGCTGGTGCCGGCACTTCTCTTTGGATTGCATTTAATAATGACATGGCAGATTTACAAAACAATGACACTGTTTTAAGAGAATCGAGCCGGGTAATAGGCGTAGTTGCGAGAGAAACTCAATCGAGTTATAACATCGAAGATCGTTGGGTAAATGATGTTTTTGTTGATTACAACTTAACGTGGTCGGAAATACTGTCGAATGAAACAGGTAACATCCGAAAGATATATGGAGTATCGTCAACCGCTCAATACGAATCGGCTGCTACCGATGCGTATAGGGCGGAGGTGGATATGCTTGCTTTAATGTCGGCCGATGACCCCGAAATTTGGATAAATAACACACTTAGAGATGTTGTTCATCCCTATTCAGCGCCCGAAATATCCTCACATCACGCATTTCATGCCAGAGAGTTGAAAAAGAAAGCCGATGCTGTGGGAGTTAAAAATATTACGTACTACGGAAAGAATCCGACAATTTATTCACAGCCCGGAAACGAAAGTTGGACTCAGTTCTGCAAAAGGAAAATTAGCGAATAAATGCGCTTATCAGAAATGAAATTGCAATAATACTTTATATTTTTTGAATTATGGATTTATCGCTCTCGATGTGGCTATTGGCCATACTTTCGGCTATTATGATAGGTATGGCAAAAACGGGCGTAAATGGCTTGGGGACTTTGGTTGTACCCATTATGGCGTTTATATTTGGTGGCATGCCATCGTCGGGTTTGGTGCTGCCCATGCTGATAATGGCCGATGTGTTTGGCGTGGTTTATTACCATCGAAGCACGCATTGGAAAACGGTGCTTGGTGTTTTGCCGTGGGCTTTTGCGGGAATACTGATTGGTTGGTTAGTGGGAAAAAACATTTCATCCGTACAGTTTAAGCAATTAATAGGATTGCTTGTGATTTTGAGTTTGGCTGTGATGATTTGGATGGAATTTCGCAAAAAGAAAACCACCGAAATTGTAGCGCACAAAACATCCGTAGCCATTCCATTTGGTATAATGGGTGGGTTCTCGACTATGATTGGTAATGCTGCCGGACCGATAATGAGTGTGTATTTATTATCCAAAAATCTCCCCAAAAAAGAATATATTGGCACAGCTGCTTGGTTTTTCTTTATTATCAACCTTTCCAAATTGCCTTTGCAAATTTGGGGCTGGCACAATATCACCCTCCAAACGCTTGCTTTTAACCTGATGCTACTGCCCGCCATTGCGCTGGGAGCTTATTTTGGAATAAAAATAGTAAAGCTTTTCCCCGAAAATGCCTACCGTTGGTTTGTATTGGCAGCAACTTTTGTGTCGGCTGTGGTGCTGTTGATACAATAATTTCGCTTATAGCTGCTGGGAAATTGTAAATAACTTACCAAATCAACCTAAAACAATATACATTTGGCGAATAATATTACGATAAATTTCCAAATCTATCTATAAATACATAGATTTGGCGAATAATATTACTATAACCTGCCAAATCTATATATAAATACATAGATTTGGTGAATAATATTACTATAATTTGCCAAATCAATAATATTTTATATATTTGTGGCGAATAATAATTCCAAATATCATGGCAATAATTATTGGACGAAAGCAAGAACAGGAACAGCTAAGGCGATGTTTTGAGTCAACAACATCGGAGTTTGTGGCACTTTACGGAAGACGTAGGGTGGGGAAAACATTTTTGGTAAGGCAGTATTTTGAGAATAAATTTGCCTTTACGCTCACCGGCATGGCTAATGCCAACAAAGCCGCGCAGCTGCTAAATTTTCAGTTTTCGATGCGCGATGCCGGTTGTATGGATGCCGCGTCTCCTGCAAATTGGCTCGAAGCATTTCAGCAGCTAAAATCGCATCTCGAAAAATCTACAGACGCTAAAAAAGTAATTTTCTTAGATGAACTTCCTTGGATTGAAAGCCCCAAATCCAACTTTTTAAGTGCGTTGGAGCATTTCTGGAATAGTTGGGCTGCCCACAGAACCGATATTTTGTTGATCGTTTGCGGGTCGTCTACTTCGTGGATGATGGATAAGCTGATAAACAACAAGGGTGGGTTGTATAATCGAATAACGGTGCGAATGAAAATTCAGCCATTTACCTTGCTCGAATGTAAACAGCATTTGCAATGGCAAGGTATAGCATGGGAAGAATACACCATAGCCGAATGCTATATGATAATGGGTGGGATTCCGTATTATTGGAGTTTGCTGAAAAAAGGAATGAGCCTCGCTCAAAATATCGACCGCTTGTTTTTTGCTGCCTCGGGAACGCTAAACGATGAATTTACGAATCTGTATGCTGCACTTTTTAATTCGTCGGAAAAATACATCGAATTGGTGAAAATGATAAGCGCGAAAAACAAAGGTGTTACCCGAAACGAGATATTGGCTTCGCTCAACGAGAAAAGTAGCGGTGCAATTTCGAAAATGCTTGACGATTTAGAAAACAGCGGTTTTATTCGGAGCTATTTATCGTTTGATAAAAAATCGAAAGACAAAATCTACCAATTGGTCGACTTTTACACCTTGTTTTATTTTAAATTTGGAAATGAAATAAGTACTGGATCAGAAAATTTCTGGAGTGCCGCTATTGATAGTCCCACACACCGGGTTTGGAGTGGTTATGCTTTTGAGCAACTATGTTTGGCACATTTACCGCAACTGAAAAATAGTTTGGGAATAAGTGGTGTACGTACCAATGCGTTTAGTTGGTTGAGTAAAAACAGCGAAAATCGAACGCAAATTGATTTGCTTATCGACCGAAACGATGCCGTAATAAACCTCTGCGAAATGAAATTTTCGATAAATGAATTTAGCATTGATAAAAAATATGCCGAAACGCTACGCAACAGAATTGGCATTTTCAAAGCAGAAACCAACACCCGCAAATCGGTATTCCTGACCATGATAACAACATTCGGAGTAAGCAAAAATGAATACTCAGATTTAATACAGAGTGAAATAAAGCTCGCAGATATGTTTGTGTAATGTTTATTCGGGGATGCAATTTATTTCCCCGACTTTCTTCTATTATCCTCTTTGCAAAGCATTTGGCAATTATCGGCACTTGTTTTTTCATCTTCGTGCCACAGAGTTGCATGGTCGGCTTCCATTTCGTGGAGTTGAAATATGCATGATGCGCAAAAGTGGTGACTATAGGGTGAATATTGTTCAAAAAGATTGTATCTTTGCAGAAGTAAAAAATTGAAACTCTGAGTGTACTCCGAAAAGTAAATATTTTATTTTAAACGCTAAGAAAATTAAGATTCGAAGCTGCAAAGTGTTGATATTCAGATACTATTCTCTTATCAATTTAGCTACATTGCCACTTTGCGTTTAAAAGAATACATTTTCGCAGTGGATTCAAACTCTTAAAAACTCAAGTATTATGCAAACAGCAATCATTTTATTTGCCTTAGGAATGCCCGAAATCATTCTTATTGCCTTAGTTGTTCTACTACTTTTTGGTGGAAAAAAAATACCTGAACTGATGCGTGGCATTGGCAAAGGCGTAAATCAATTCAAAAAAGGTATGAACGAAGTAGAGAACGAATTAACTTTCCCTGACGAGAAAAAAGAACAAAAGAAGTGATCTATTTTGTATCCGATGCCCATTTAGGCTCCTTATTATTGGAAGATAAAATTGAGCACGAACGCAAATTGGTTCGTTGGCTCGAAAAGGTACGCCCTACTGCAAAAGTTATTTATTTGCTGGGCGACATTTTCGATTTTTGGTTCGAATACAAAACCGTTGTTCCAAAAGGCTATGTCCGTATTTTAGGCAAATTAGCCGAAATGATTGACGATGGCATCGAAATTCACTTTTTTACCGGCAATCACGACATTTGGACTTTTGGTTATTTGGAGGAGGAAATAGGGCTTATTGTGCATCGTGCCCCTGAAACGGTTGATATTTTGGGTAAACGTTTCTATTTAGCGCATGGCGATGGATTGGACAACGATGGAAAATTCAAATTTTTGCGTAAAGTATTTCATAGCCGAGCAGCGCAAATTCTTTTTGGCTATTTTCCCATACGGTGGGGGCAACGTTTTGGCTACAACTGGTCGAAACACAACCGTTTAAAGCATAAAAACTACGACGGGAAATACTTGGGCGAATTTGAAGAAAACTTAGTTATTTACTCCAAAAATTACTCCGAATTGCACCCCGATATCGACTTTTTTATTTATGGGCACCGACATGTACTGCTCGATTTACAACTCAAAAACACAAGCCGCGTGATTATCCTTGGCGATTTTGTTTCGCTGTTTTCGTACGGTGTGTACGATGGCGAGAATTTCAGATTAGAGAGTTTGTAAATTAAGATAGCTCAAAACTATAAACGCTTCTGTATTTTGAATAATACAGAAGCGTTTTTTTATTTTATCTAACCTAAATTTTATTCTTCGTCCGACTTTTTCTTTTTCGAAAATTTGAGTTGAATGCGCTCCATGGTTAAGTATGCCATTGGCACTACAAATACGGTGAGTAGCAACGACGAAGTTAAACCGCCAATTAATACCAATGCGAGTCCATTTTTCCATTCGGCACCAGCTCCAGTGGCTATTGCAATAGGAATCATACCAAACACCATAGCAATGGTTGTCATTAAAATGGGGCGTAGACGCTCTTTCCCTGCCTCTAACAAAGCACTTACTGTATCCATACCTTTGGCTTTTAATCCATTGGCAAAATCGACAATCAGAATACCATTTTTGGACACCAAGCCTAACAACATGATAAGCCCCAACATGGTAAAAATACTCATGGAACTGAGGGTGAGATTAAGCGCCAAAAAGGCTCCAATTAACGCCACCGGCACCGAGAAAAAGACAATAAATGGCTGAACGAAACTATTGTAAAGTGCCACCATCACTAAATAGACCAACACAATAGCTGCCAGAAGTGCTAACCCAAGCGAGGTGAACGAATCGCCTTGTTGCTTCACATTTCCGCTCCATTTTATTTCCACATTTTTGGGGAAGTTGGCTTTCGCAATTTCGGCATCTATCTCTTGTGCCAATTTGCCCGAAGTAACACCTAAAACATTACTTTTAACAGTTACCGATGTGCGGCGATTGTTGCGCTCCACCATACTCGGACCGCTACTTTGCGTTACAGTGGCAAATTGCGACAGTGTAATTTTCTGATTTCGATTGTTTTGGAAAATAAAACCCGACACGTCTGTCAAGCTATTTCGGTCGAATGCATCCAAACGAATATTAATGTCGTATTCGTTCAGTCCATCGCGGTATTTGGCATTGGTATTTCCCGTAAAAGCATTTTGAAGAGCCATGCCCACTTGACCCATATTGAGCCCCAGAGTTGCCATTTTTTCCCTATCGATTTGTATATTTAGTTCTGGATTTCCTTCTTGCACCGTGATACTGGCATCGATGGCACCTGGCATTTTGTCGATAATTGTTTTTAAATGCTCGGCGGTATGCATCATCGCATCATGGTCTTCGCTACTCAAAATGAGCATGATGGGTTCTACCTGACCTGCCATAATTCCGATTACTGCTGTATTAACTTTGATGGCTGGAAATTTTTCTTCCACTTTTTTGCGCATTACCAACATAAAGTCTTCGGTATTTATGCTTCGCAATGTGGGGTCGATTAGTTTCACAGTGAGCACCGCTTTGTTTTCGTTGCTAATGCCGGCCATTTCGGTTATAAAATTGTCGCTTGCTCCACCCACATTTGCCAATACGCTAAATACTTCGGGCTGCGAACGGAGGAAATTCTCTATTTCGCGTGTTCGCACATTATTTTGTGCCAATGTCAAGCCTTTGTCGTATTCCAATTTTAAGGTAAAACGACCGCCATCGCCGTTAGCCACCATTTCTTGTCCCAAAATGCCCAAGCTCATAATATAGCCTGTGATAATAAAGAGGAAGGAGACACCCGCAGCCGTAATTCGTTTATGACGAAGCACCCAGCTCAACATTTTTACATACCAAGTGATAGTATTTTCTACAGCAGCGTCGAACCAGAAAAGGGGAATGTGAAGCCAATTCTTAGGATTTAATTGTACTTTTTTTCCAAAGCGAGAATATAAAAATGGAGTAAGTGTGAAACTTACGAACAAACTCATAAGGGTAGAAACCACAATGGTAACCGAAAATTGACGGAGAATATCGCCAATAACGGAATCGACCAAAGCTATTGGCAAAAATACCACCACGTCGACCATAGTAATTGCGAGTGCCGAAAAACCAATTTCGTTACGACCATCTAAGGCTGCTTGTCGTTTGGTTTTTCCCATCGCAAAATGGCGGTGAATGTTTTCCAACACTACAATGGAATCGTCGACCAAAATACCAATTACCAAGGACATAGCCAACAAGGTCATTAAATTGAGCGAATACCCAAAGAAATACATGGCAATAAAAGTGGAAATAATGGAGGTAGGAATGGCTACCAATACAATGAGTGAGTCGCGCAAACTATGCAAAAACACTAAAATTACGAGCGCCACCAAAATTATGGCAATCATTAAATCGTGCGTAACTGCATCCACTGCATCTAAGGTCATATCCGACGCATCCTGGGCAATGTTGAATTTCAGACCATTGGCAGCGTACGTTTCTTCAATTTTGGCAAAGCGTTCTTTTGCTTCTTTGCTAATATTTACCGCATTAGCATCCGATTGCTTGGTAATAGTAAGCCCAATACCATCCACGCCATTGAAGCGGTTGATGGTTTTTTGTTCTTTCACACCATCTTCCACCTCCGCCAAATCGGCTAAGCGAATGTTGCCTCCTTTGGGATTAACGGCTATAACCAATTCTTTAATTTGCTCTACGGAATTAAATTTCCCAGCCAAACGAACCGTAATTTGATCATTCGCATTTTTCACTTTTCCTGTCGGGAAATCGAGATTAGCGCTATTTACCACCTGTGTAACTTGCGAAAGCGGAATGCCATAAGACGCCAATTTGGCCTTGTCGACATTCACTTTAATTTCGCGCTGCAAACCTCCCGTAACCGAAATGTCGCCAATGCCATCTATTTGTTTCAGCTGCGGCATTACTTGCTTGTCAATGAGGTCGTAAAACTCACGGTCGCCCATCTTTGCCACCACAGTAACACGCATAATGGCCTCCTCGCTGGGGCTAATTTTTGTAACCACCGGAGCTTTTACACCTTCGGGTAAGGTCGACAAAATATTCGTAATTTTTCGTTGTGCTTCCTGTTGCTTTTCGCTCATATCGGCACTGTTTTCGAACTCGGCTATCACCACCGACACTCCTTCGTAGGATTGCGCCGAAGTAGTTACAATTTGCGAAAGTCCGGTGATAACATCTTCAATTTTTTTTGTAACCGTTTGGTTTACATCCGCTGGCGAAGCACCCGGATAAGGCGTTGAAATAACGAGTGTAGGAACCGTAAAAGGTGGCATTAGCTCGTAACTCAACTGCTTGTATGAAAATATTCCTCCCAAGATGAGGATTGTGAAAATCACAATAATCAGCGAGGGTCGTTTGATTGCTATTTCGGTAAGGGTCATAATTTTAATATAATACGGTCTCTCAGTCCCTTAAAAGGGATGTGAAGACCAAGTTTGTATAAAATGAAGAGAGTAAGTCTTAAAATTCCCCTTTAGGGGTTAGGGGTTGTTTTAGTTAGCAACAGTAATTAAACAACTATCCACCAAGTTAATTTGTCCGTTGGTAATTACTTTTTCGCCTTCGGCAATGCCACTTATAACCTCAATGTTTGTTCCATTACTTCTGCCAACCACAATGTTGCGAAGTATGGCTTTTCCATTGTCGGCCACATATACTTGAGGTTTTTTGGCGGAGCCCAATAATGCTAATCTGGAAATATTTAGCGATGATGTTTTCATTTTTTTAGCCAAAGTAACCGATGCGTACATGCCTGCTTTGAGTTTATTTTTGCCATTGTTCGAAACTCTAATTTTCACTATATAGTTGTGCGATTCGTCGCCGCGGTCGGATACAAATTCTACTTTACCTTGGAATTTTTCCGAAGGATAAAGCTCTGATTTAATGCTAACTGTATTTCCTTTCTCAAAAAAGATAATATCTGTTTCGGGTACATTTATTTCCAATTTGAGCGACGAGATATCAGTCAATCGAGCCACCGCCATTTGACCAACCACCGAGCCTTTTTCCACATTTCGCATGGTAATTGTGCCACTGAAAGGAGCTGAGAGTTTGCTTTTGCTTATGCCAATTTCCAATTGTTTGAGTTGCGATTCGGCAGCTTTCATTTGTAAGTAATTGCCATCGACCTGCATTTTGGTAACACCATCGCTGGTAGATGCTTTTTTGAAACGGTCGTAATTTGTTTTGGCATTTTCGAAACTTGCTTTAGCGGCTATCAATTGCGATTGCAGCATGGCATCGTCTATTTGCAACAAGAGTTTACCTTCGCTCACAGCGTCGCCTTCGTTAAAATATACACCTTTCACTTCGCCTTGCGCTTGGGGAACGAGCATTATTTCGCGGTTAGGAATAAAACTTCCGGCGTAAGTAAATTCGTAGCTGAAATCCGATTTTACAACCGTTTGCGCTTTAACCACCACCGCTTTGGATAACTCGGGAATGTAGGCTTTATTTTTTGCCACTTCTACGTTGGCCGCCAATTTGTAAGCAGTAGCACCAGCCACTACAACAAGAATAATTATGATAATAATAATATTTTTCTTCATGGGATTTTATTTAAAAAATTTAGTTGTTGATTGCTAATTCTCCTTTTGATTTTTGTAATTCTATTTGGGCTAAACGCAAGTTAATCATGGCATTGCTATAATTTGTACGTGCCGTAGTGAGGTCGTTTTGTATGAGTAATAAATCGGAAATAGAAATAATTCCGTTTCGGTATTCGGTGTTTGAATTGTTGAAAAGCTCTTTTGCCAAGGTGAGGCTTCGTTTGGTATTGTCGAACGAATTTAAGCGGCTTTGGTAATTGTTTGTAGCATCCGACACTTCTTTAAAAGCCGATTGTTTTGCCAGCTCGTAGCTATTTTTTGCTTTCTCAATACCAAAATCTTTTTGCTTTAGTTTTTGTAAGCGGCTAAAGCCACTAAATAGGGGAACTCGCAGTTGCAGAGCCACATAACTGCCTTTTTGCCAACTGTCGTTAATCGTATTTGTAAACGAAAATTCTTTGTTGTAGCCCGTCAACCCATAATTGTAAACCCCTGCTAATGAAGGATAAAAATCGGCAATGGCAATTTTCTTTTCCAAGCCCGCAATTTCTATTTGCTTATTCATAAGGAGCAGATCCGTACGTTTATCCACATTGGGCAACGATTCCGTTAGCTTTGTTTCCATAGCTTCGAATCCGCTTATTTGTATAGCATCTGTAATTGGCATACGCATTAAAAACTTGAGTAAGTTAGCTGCTTTTTCGCCCGCCAAACGGAGATTTTCGCGTTCGTTTTTGAGGTTTTCGAAATTAATTTCGAGCCTTTTGTATGCACTTTTGCTTAATATTTCGTTGGCTTCGAGAATTTTGTTGATAGTCAGCATTTTTTCCATACTTACAATATTACTATCCAGCAAGGCTAAATTTTCATTTACAACTTGTATGTTGTAATACACGGCAGAAACGTTGTAAATCAAATCTTCTTTGGTTTTAGCCATTTGTAACTCCGACACGCCTTTCGCTGTTTTGGCTGCTTTAAGAGCAATAAAAACCTTTTGGTTGAAAAGCACTTGCGAAACCTGAATATTGGCAGCTGTTGTTTGTTTGGAGCTGAATGAAACTGGCGCATACTCACCCTTTTTTCCACCAAAAATTTCGGCAGGCAGCAGCATTTGCGGGATGGTAATGTAATACTGATACTGTCCGTTTAAATCTACCGAGGGCAGAAAGCCACTTTTCGCCTCTGTAATTTGCGAATTAATGGATTGCTCGTCCAACTCACTGTTTTTTATCTGTAAATTATTTTTCAATGTTTGCTGAATACATTCGTTCAGCGTATACATTGTTTGTGCTTGCAGTTGCGCTCCCAACAAAAGGAGTATGCCAAGCACAATTAATTTGTTGATTTTAATTTTTCTCATTTAACATTTTTATTTTAAAACTAATTACCTCTTATTGAATGATATATGTAGATGCAAAAATTATTTTGCAGCATTATCCCTAAAGATAATATTGAAAACAATATTTTTTTGTTCTTGAATAAATTGTTGATAAAACGCATCGTCCAACCCGAAAGTGTGCTGAATAAGTGGACGCATACTAATGGGATAAGCACACATCGAAAGTAGGTTGATAATAAAATGTAGTGGTTGAACTTTTGGAATAGTGCCTTTTTCCATTTCCGCTTTTACCTCATCTAAAAATCCACACAAATAATTGTCAATTAAATCTTTATGTGGGTTTTTGGTGCACGTTATATCCAAACGAATATACTCGTTTACAACAAAATTTTCCAAATAAGGCGTTTCGAGCATGCCTTCGATAATGAGGCTTATCAAATTGCTTACTTTTTCTTTAAATTCCACTTTCGATTGCGCAATTAAGAACAAACGTTCGTTCATTTTCGAAGTTGCTTCTCGGAGCACAGCCTCCATCAACTGTTCCCTGCTTCGAAAATAGTAATGAATTAAAGCACGGTTAACACCTGCCGCATCGGCAATATCTTGCGTTGTGGCATTGTAATTTCCCTTTAAAAAGAAAATATTTTTTGCTGTGTTAATAATTAATTCTTCGGTAGCACTCTCTTTCATGTTTCTAACTATATTGTTTGATAAATATGTTTGACAAAATTGTTGAACAAAATTACCAAACAGAAAATACAGCAAAATTGTTTATCCAAAAATTAAAAATAAATTATATAAGCATTGATTATCAGCAATATAAAATAATTATTTTAATATATATTGTATATAATTTCGTTTTTATGTCAGAAATAATATCGGTTCTAAAATTGTTAAATAATAAAATTCAGCAGGTATTTGATACAATAAAAGGAATATTTAAAGAAGCAAAAATTGGTATTCTCAAAAAAAATACGGATATTTGCAGTTAATAAAATCAGTATAAATATACAACATCAAATAAAAAATTATGAGTGAAATTCTTCAGTTGGAGCCCAAAGCGCTCTGGAAACATTTTTATAGTCTTACACAAGTGCCTCGTCCTTCGGGCAAAAAAGAGGCAATCGGTACTTTTCTCGAAAATTATGGTAAATCGCTGGGCTTAGAAACCCTCCGCGATGAAATAGGAAATGTGTTGGTGCGCAAACCTGCTACACCCGGCATGGAAAACCGCAAAGCAGTTGTGTTGCAGTCGCACATGGATATGGTGCCACAGAAAAATTCGGGTATTGCACACAATTTCGAAACCGACCCTATTCAGGCTTATATCGACGGCGACTGGGTTACGGCTAAAGATACCACTCTCGGTGCCGACAATGGCATAGGTGTTTCGGCTGCTATGGCAGTTCTCGAATCGAAAGACATCGCTCATCCAGCTATCGAAATGTTCATTACGGTGGACGAAGAAACGGGTATGCACGGCGCATTTGGATTGGAACCCGGATTTTTGAAAGGTGATATTCTGATGAATTTGGATTCGGAAGACGAAGGCGAATTGTATGTGGGTTGTGCTGGTGGTTTGGACGCGAATATTACTTTTGCTTACAACGAGTCCGAAATTCCCGAAGGCGATGTGGCTCTCAAAGTTACGCTCAAAGGGTTGAAAGGTGGTCACTCGGGTGTGGATATTCATTTGCAACGTGCCAATGCTAACAAACTCATGTTCCGCTTCCTGAAAATGGCTGTGGCTGAATGTCAAGCCCGCTTGGCGAGCATCGATGGCGGAAGCTTGCGAAATGCTATTCCGCGTGAAGCATTTGCTGTAATCACTGTGCCTGCAGATGGCGTGGAGGATATTATGGATTTGTGCGACGAGCTTGAAACGCTTTTTGTAGAAGAATTTGCAGGTGTTGAAAACAATATTTCGCTCACTGCCGAAGAAGTGGCTTTGCCTGCTGGTCTCATTCCCGAAGAGATTCAAGACGACTTGATTAATGGCGTTACAGCTTGTTTCAATGGTGTGTATCGCTTTATTCCCGAGTTGCCAACAGTTGTCGAAACTTCTAATAACTTGGCAATTATCAAATCGAACGGCAAAAAAATTGAATTGCGCTCGTTGCTTCGTAGTTCGGTAGATTCGCGCAAAGACGAATTAGCTTCGATTATCGAAAGCAACTTTTTATTAGCGGGTGCAAAAGTGGAGTTTGTTGGTGGTTATCCCGGATGGAAGCCAAACCTCGATTCGCCAATTTTGAAAGAAATGACTTCGGTTTACGAAAACAAATATGGTAAAACACCAAAAATCATGATTATCCACGCCGGACTCGAATGTGGTATTTTAGGTACGCATTATCCCAAAATGGATATGATTTCGTTTGGCCCAACCATTCGTTACCCGCATTCGCCCGACGAAAAAGTAAACATTGCCACCGTGCAACTTTTCTGGG
>JFJP01028041.1_pt1 | contig 14103 bp, 10 predicted proteins | sample 431651 | NCBI WGS metagenome assembly JFJP01 (sample SAMN02602958, study PRJNA72255) | Microbial mat metagenome, whole genome shotgun sequencing project. | biome: fresh water; feature: sink hole; material: water; isolation source: purple microbial (photo- and chemosynthetic) mats found in... | reverse complement strand
TACTCATTTGTATAAAATTTTTTTTTAATTTTGTATAACTAACTGTCCTGAGAAATATTTGAATAATGGAAAACACGCCTGATAAAACGAATATAAGCACGGTTTCTAACAATTCGCTCAATAACAGCCAGAGTTTAACCAAAGAAAAGGAAATCATCAAAGAAAAGGAAAACAGCTCGCATAAACACGTTCATAATAAAGAAAAATGTGCGATTTGCATGGCAAAAGAAAAGAAAAATCCAAAGAAAAAGACTGTTTTCGAAGAAAAGAAAATACAATCTTCGAAGAATTTCCATCAAAAACCTGAAAAAATCCCAGAAGAAGATGAAATTCATGCAAACAGTTTTTTTTATTTGAAGATTAAATAGTTTTATTCTGTGTCTAGTGCCTGAAAAACCAAATCTCGTGATGAAAACCATGAGACATCCCAGTTTGACATTCATTTTCGATGCTGATAGAGATGAATACCCCAATAGGCCATATCACATGGATGGTGATCCGAAGATGTAATGATTTTTTTATGAGGACTTTTTTTAAGAATATTTATTGTTTTTTGGTTTTTTTTTCTTTTGAATTTTTTTTTCGCTTTTTTTATTCTTTACATTATATAGGTATACCCCAGAAATGATCAATATTCGCGAAAACCTTCGTAGTGATTTCATCGTGAAAAAATCCATAAATAACGTTATATACCTCCCCCCCTCTTCTTTATAACCTTTATTATTTTATCAGTTTATGGTGCTCTATCAGTTAGACAATCAGAACCTTCTTTCCAAAAAAGGGTATATCGATATAAATTACAAGATTGTACGCATTCTTCGCCCGGAGTTAAAAGGCCAAGAAATGCTTGATGACATGAAATTCACATTAGAACAGGATTGGAAGCATGATGCAAAGAACAAGGATAAAATGACAAAAGAAGATCTATTTGATTCATTGTTCGAATTAGCAGATATTTGGACCGGAGGGGTCGATAACCAAGAATATGGTTCTTTTTTGGATATGTTAAAGATGAAAATTATTTTGGATGAACAAAAAAGTAAGCTTTTTTCCCAGGATTTAAAGGCTTTATTTAATTTTTGTTAAGATCCTAATGAAGTGCCTTATGATATTTTATATTAATTATTTTAAAGAAATCTGATTTTGAAAGCTTTTTTGAGCTTTTATGGACGTTTTTAGATTTTTGAACTATTTAAAGGCTTTAAATTTTTTTAAAAGCTTCTTTTTCAGCTTTAGGTTATGTTTAGAGATTTTTCAGTTCATTTAATTTGTTTTTTATATAGAGAAATGAAATCACAAAAAAAATTATAACATAATTATAAATTATTAAAAGCTTCTAAAAAATAAAATTCAATGTAAAATTTAATTAAAAAACGAATCAATGTCAGTCAAGCTTCCTTTGAATTTCGGCGATTCCCCCATAAAAAATACGTAAATAACCATCATTTTTTCCAAAACCTTGCTTTTTCTTTCAGTTCTTCATTGAAACTCATCGATCTCGATTCAAAGACATACACCCCTGAAATAGACACCGCAAATGAGTCTTTTTCTTTAAGAAACATAGGAGTTTCTCAGAAAAATTCAGAGCTTCTTTCGAAAAAACCCCTTGAATTATACCCAGGAATGGGTAAACCCCCATTGAAATCGATATTAAAGAAAGTTTCTTCTAATAATCTGAAGGATGAAGAGCTTTTTATCTCCAAAGTTTCTTTAAAAAACGATGAGAAAGCAGGCAAATTACAAAAGTCCCATGCCTCATCAATAACCTTCAAAGAAGAACCGAAAATCTCTTTTGTCACCAGTTACAAGCAATACAATGAAACTGGCGAGTTTTCAAGCGATTCTGAAGGCAATTGCAACTGTGTGATATATTAATAAAATTAAGAGAAAAATAATGTTGTTTTAATGTTGCAAATAAAAACTTGATAAAAACCAAAGAAAATTAAGTTTAAAAAACCTCATTTTTAATTTTAGTGTAAATAAGATGGGTCTCCATCATCGCCCATAAAGAACAGCTTATCAACGATCATCTTCTTCTTAATTAGATCATACGCGAATTCGATAAATGTTTGTTCAATCTTCCTATATCCCATGCCAATCTCATTAATATACAAAGAAGTATCTATGATCAATTCTCCTTCTAAATAAGGTTTGATAAAAGAAAAAAAAGGGTTCCAAAAAGCAGCGATTTTTATCCAAAAAGTACTCATTTTCTTCTTAGGAAGCTCATACCCGTATTTCTCGAATTCGGATCTACATATATTGCAGATATCTTCCCACCAATAGGACCCTTGTACTACTAAATAGCGTTTGCCATTAGAAATCGGGTTATTAAGCACCAGAGTCGCAGCTTGTGCGACATCCCTTACATCCACAACAGGAAAAGAAATATGAGGAACTTTATTAACAGATTTCTCAAAGGTTTTCTGTAAAAAAATTGAAGAAACACAAGGGTCCTTTTTCAAAGAAGGTCCCATCATTAAACCAGGCACTAGACTTGTAAATGAGATTTTTTGCTTGTTTTTCTCGTAAATTTCCCAGGCTTTTCTCTCAGCGAGATACTTGCTTAAGGCCATTTTATTCAGTTTTTTTGCATCAGCCCAATCCTTTTCATTGAAAATATAGTTCTTTTTATCAGAAGTCACAATAGCAGTAATACAGGAAATAAAGACAAATTTCTTTACATTAAGCTTTAACGCGAGATTAAAAATAGTTTCTATGCCTTGAACTGCAGGTTTTATCAAGAGGTTTTGATAGTCCTTTGGCTCGAGTATTTGATTTGGAGCTGCTACATGGATAATATAATCACATCCTTCAATGATTTTAGCCCAGATTTCCTCAGAATCTAATAAATCTGCTTCAAAAAGAAAAAAATTCTTCATTTGAAAATTAGAAGTTGCTGATAAGAGATCGGAGAGATTTAAGGACATTGTGCTGATTGAACGAACTGTGCCTCGGACTATGAAATCCTGGGAAAGAAGGGAACTCACGATCAAAGAACCGAGGAAACTAGCAGCACCGGTGACAAGAACTGTGGGTTTTTTGGGAGGGTCAAAGAAATTGATCATTTATATTTTGGGATAAATTTAGTATGTTTTTAAGTTTTAGTGTTTTTTATGATTATCTTTTTTTTTTTAAAAACTTTAAAAAAAAATTGGCAAAAAAAAAAAAAAAATTGCCTTTAATAAACTCAGTCTTTTAAAAAAAATTTGCCGAAAAATGAAAATAATTTGTTAAAATGATGAAATCTTATAAAATCAATTATAATAATTTTAAAACACAAAAAACAAAAAAATTACGCCATAGGCTTTTTATCTAAAAACTAGTAAAAAAAAAATATGGAGGCTAAAATACGGCAGGTATTAAAAGAAAGCAAAGATGTTGTTGAAAACAAAGAACCTTCCAATGATATTTCATTCAAATGGGTGCAGAAAAATGAAGATTTGCGTTCATTGGAAGAAGGTATTCCTGTGATGAATTTCTCAGAACAAGCACAGAAACGAAACAAAGAAATGGAATTTAGGGTATATTTCTTCTATTTCTCAAATAATATTAATTTTATTTTCATAAGATTATAAGAAGAATAACAGAAACACAAACACATAACGATAATCTTGAGGATTATCATCCAGATAAAGCAAAACATAACAGATACGGCAATATAATACCATGTTAACATTATCATAGTTATTTTTTATGGTAAATAAAACTCTTTCTTAGATAAACATACAATGGTCCAATTGCAAAACTTTGAGTTTGAGAACGACATCATGGATAATGTCTCAAATTACATTAATGCTAATTACATAAATGTTATTATATAATTTATTTAATTCTTTTTTTTTTAATTTTTTTCATCATCAAGACTTCATTAAACCATCAAAAGAGAATCATCGCAACCCAAGGACCTTTAACAGTAACCTTTTCCAATTTTTGGAAGATGATCTTTAATGAAAACGTTGAACTTATTGTTATGTTGTGCAATCTGAAGGAAAACAACAAAAATCAATGTGATGCTTATTGGCCTCATAAGGAAGGAGATTTTAACGAATATCCGAAACATTTAGATTCTAAGGAACTCAAGATTACACTCTTGTCTGAAACCAATAATAATGAGCTTTTAGAAAGGACTTTTCTGATGGAAGTTGGCTTTATATTTTTTTATTTCTCTTTTTTCTGTTAAATTTAAGATTTGTACGATTTTTGATTTTCATAAATTTTTTTGATTAGAAAAAAAAAGGAGATATTGTGGAAAAAAAGAAAGTGACTCAAGTTCAAGTAAATAAATAATTTTAACCAATGAGTTATTTTATGATAAAAGTGGAGCAAATGGCCTGATCAAAGCACTCCGGCTGAAAGTGATTATAATATCCTTCAGAACTTACTTGAAACGATGATGTCAGTTTATTGTGAACACGAAAACAAAAAAATGGTTATTCATTGCAGGTTTGTCTAATTTTCTCATTAAATTGGTCTTAATTTTTTGCTGGGCGTCTTTAAAGCGCTGGAGTTGGAAGAACTGGGACTTTGATAGCTTTATTTAATTTAATGCTGCTGATTAAAAAATATTTCATTGAAATAAAAGAAAAACATGGAGACAGTTTATTTTTAATTTTTTTTAATTTTTTTTATTTTTAAATAAAAACTTTAAAGAAAGCAAAATGGAAGAATTGCAAAAATACACCATTTCAATTTTCGGAGTTGTGAGAAGACTAAGAGAACAAAGATGGGGGATGGTTCATACTAGCGTAAAATTTCGATTTATTTGATTAAATTTATTTTTCAAAAAAGGATCAATATGTGTACTTATACAAATATGTATCAAAAATGATTGACAAATTTTCATCGGAATTATAAGCAAAAAATAATAATATTTTGCGAATAAAAGGACTTTATATCTATTAATCTAATATATACTTTATTCAAATAAAAATTAAAAAAGTTTAAAAATGGAATTTAGTTTTAACTCTTTCAATGAAACATTTTTTAAAATGTGGAAAAAAACCGTTTATAATACGTTTTCTCTTTCAAAATAACTTTTAATTAAAATTTTAGGATAGATCATATAGATCTATTGTTCCAGCTTTACTCACAAAGCTTCCTTTCTTCAGATTTTCGATTTTGTGAAAGAAATTTTTATATTTCTTTGAAAAAAAAATGAATTTTATAAAAAATTTATAATTTTTAAAAAATAAACAATTTTTTTTTTAAAAGAAAATTATAAACCTTCCTTCAATCTCTTGATTATGAAGATAGGCGATACACAAAAAAGCCTCTTCCACAGTAGAATATTTGACCAAACACATGTTTTTATGGTTTTCCATCAAAAGAAACCTTTATAAAATTAATCAAAAAACATTAAAAACCTTTAATTTTATTTTATAATACCTCAAAGAATTAATATTTCCATATTGTCCGAAAATCTTCTTGATTGATTCCTCTTTGCAAATATCAAGCTTTAAGTTTGAAATATGCAGAGTATTTGACGGGGGATTTATTGTTAAGGATTTGGAACCTCTGAACCTATACATACTGGCTGGACAGATCATGATTTCTTCAGAATTATTCGTATCCATTTCGTTTTTTTTCTTCTGAAGAAAGATTTTCTGATAATTGGAATAATAAATCTATTAAGAAAAAATTAATTAATTTAGATAAATTCAAGAAAAATTTAATCGATATACTCTCAAATAATTGGTAAAAAATTTCATATTATTGAGAAGGTCTTTGGTGATTGTGGCGAAATTGCTGTTCTCGAATTCAATTAACGCACAATCCTTGTTTTTTAGGAACATAATTTGGGCAATATTGCCAAAATTACTGAATAAATTATAAATCATCTCCACCTTTATGAACGCATTATCTAAGCCTCGAACGTAAAGAACTTTTGAAACATTTCCTTTAAAAAATTTTGTTTAATAAAAAAGAAAAAAAAAAATTTCAGAAAAAATTAGAAAATTAAAAAATTATAACCCTACCTCCCATCATCAAAAAATTCTTATCCACAACATTATTATGAGAATAAAGTTCTGTTTGATTATATCCATTATTGAAAATCTGATTGCCATTGTTTATCATCATCGGATTCAAATAAAATTGTTCCATTGGGTTTATCAAATATGGCAGAAAACTCACCTGCTGATTACTCACAATCATCAAATTATTGTTAAATCCAAGGGCACTTTCCAAGAAATTCGGCTGTTGATAGTTGAGATACTTCCCATTATTTATTGGAGAAGGCGCTTTGCTTGTATTAATCCCAATAGATATCTTAGTGATAGGGACTTTCACATTCTCTATTGGAATAGTTATTTTGAAATCTTTTAAGAATTTCAAGAAAATATCAAGTTTTTCTGAAGTTGACTGAATTGTTGGTAAGTATAAAAAAGTTTTTGTTGATAAATTAAGGTCTGATGAAGAATTCTTCATAAAACCTTCTTCTTTATAAGGCAAGACAGTTTTCTCTGAATCCAATTCGCTTAAAGAAACGATCGAGTTCTCGCTGTATTTATCGAAATTCCTGTCCAAGACTCTTTTGATTTCCTGTTTTAAATTGATATTATATTCAGTTTCATCACAATCGAAGGTATTTGATCGTTTGAAATAACTAAGAGGATTATAAAGGACTTTTTTTTTCAAAGGCTTCATTTGTGATTTTTTTTCTGCTTCAATGTCTATTTGAAAGGTATTTGATCTTATCAATTTCAAATGATTTTTCTTATAATTTCGTTTCTTTGAAAAAAAATCTTTTGAAAATTTTTAATTTTTTGTAAAACAATGAATTCTTAATTTTTTTTCACCTTTTCCATCCAGTATTTTTAAAGATAAGCTAGATTCGATCAAATTCGAGTATTCTATGGTCATTTTGCCATCGAAAGTGCAATTGAATATCTTCAGATTGTTCAAATTCGATAAAGCTTCTTCGGCCTCGTCACTATTGCCCATCTCCACAAAAGCCTTCCATACATGAGTTTTTTCAAAAATCAACACCTTTTTAAGCAAATTAAGCAAATTTAATAAGTAAATAATCAAATTATAGAAACCTTGTGGACTTTGCCATAATTCTTGAATAATGAATACAAAAACTCATGAGAAATTGAAATATTGCGTTGGTTTTGTATCAGTACGAGCAGGATTTTGGAATTCAGCAGTGATTTAGAAGGGGAAAAGCAAAAATCTGAAGGTGTTTTTTGGGAAATGGCTTTTTTTTTTTCCTTTGTTTGAATATTCATTGCTTAAAGAATTTATTAATTCTTGAGATGGTAATTTTGAAAAGAAAAAAAAAATTTTAAAATTTTGATTCAAATTTTTAATTAAATTTCTACATTTTCACAGTATTTATTTTTTCATTTCATGAATTTCTTCATGAAATGAAAACAATTTAAATATTTTTAAAAAAACATGTATCTAATAAATACCCATCAATCCCATTGATCGTCATCAATCCAAATCAACTCCCATCAATCCCAATTAATCCCCATCAATTCCAATTAATCCCCATCAATTCCAATCAATCCAAATCAATCATAAATTAATGCTATATTATTTCGAAAAAACTCATATAAAAAAAAAGCGAGCAAAATATACATAAAAAACCTAAGTTTTTCATATGTATAACTAACTGACTATAAGATACACATAAAATAAAAAACTATGTTTAATAATTTTATCAAAAAAAAAAATCCTTGGTATTTTTAATGTTCCTTTAATTATTTTTTCAGATTTTTATTTTTAAATTTTTTTCTCAACCACCTCCTCGACTCTAATTGAAGCGTGAATATTCTGTTTGCATTTTATAAAGCTTGGATGCCCTTTTTCATTCAAATCCTCAATTTGTAAAGTGGAATGATAGATCCCATATCTCCTGCATAACTTAGTTCCTTCTCTCAATGTCAAACTGGGATTATTAGAGACAATATGAGCCGATAAAGCCGGTTTTCCCACTGACAAACTCCATATGTGAAGATCATGAATTTCCACAATTCCCTCAACATTCTTCAATTCAAATTCGAATTCGTGAATCACAATCCCAACAGGTGTTCCTTCCATAATAACAACCATACAGTCCTTTAGCACTGGAATCGTGGTGAATATCACTAAGATTGCGAAGATAAAAGTGCAAATTGGGTCCACTATTTTGTATTCTGGATTAAAGAAGATTATCAATGCTGCGATCACAACGCCAATGCTTTGAAGGATATCACCTAAAAATAAAGAATTCTTTTATAATTTTCAAGGGGTTTAAAACCTATAATATGGATCATTGCGGCTCGAAGATTATAATTGTCTTTCTCCCCGATTACCGAGAGATTCTTTGTGTTTTTTGCTCCGGTTTTAAACTTCTTCTTTTTTTCGAGGTTCTCTTTGTCTTCATCTTCTTCATGATCCTCGTGTGAGTGGGAGGCTTCGGGTTTATCGATATTGATTGCCACACCTGCTTTATTGAAGTTATTATGCGAGGGTAATTCAATGAAAAAACCTTCGAGATTCATGGGTTTTTTATGCTTATTTTTATGCTCATCATGATTATGATTGCTGTCTTCAGAGTTTTCTTCATGGATTTCCCCATGATTATGTTCTTTATGTTCTTTATGTTCTTTATGTTCTTTATGTTCTTTTTGTTCTTTATGTTCATGATCATGTTTCTTTTCCTTCTTATCTTTCTTACCTGTCTTATCTTTCTTCTTATGGTCATGCTCATGTTCATGATCATGCTCATGTTCATGCTCATGTTCATGATCATGTTCATGATCATGTTCATGATCATGTTCATGTTCATGGTCATGTTCATGGTCATGGTCATCTTCATGGTCATGTTCATGCTCTTCACAAATTTTATGCAAATGTCCATCAGTCACTTTCTTATTATCTTTTTTTTCCTTCTTCTTCTTTTCATGGTCTTCATGATCGTTTCCATGATCATGTCCATGATCAGTTCCATGATCGTGTCCATGATCATGTCCATGATCGTGTCCATGATCGTGTCCATGTCCATGATGATGGTGATGTCCTCCACTATGCAATATTTTTCCCAGCAACAAATTACAACATAGCCCGAATATCGCAGTTCCAAGCATTATCCACCCCTGGATCTCATAATCTGGGTTTATAACCCTATTCACCGCTTCAGCCACCAGCCAAATAGTGATCCCCCATATCAGCAATACACTAGCCAAAGCTCCTACAACCTCTGCTCTATGATACCCATAGGATAATTTCTTTGTTGAAGGTTTTTTGGCAAGCCATATTGAAAAAATTGAAATAAAAAAGCCTGATATATCAGAGAACATATGGGCAGCATCTGTAAGAATAGCTAAAGAATGTGCAACAATTCCACCAGCAGCTTCTGCGATCATCAGAAGAAAACACATGCCACTGGCACAGAAAAGCTTCACAATAACAGCTTTTGTCGTATGTTCCATATCAGGAAGATCGTATAGGTGTTTTTCATCATCATAAGAAGAGGATTCTTCTTCTGAAGGAATATCAATGGGAATAGGAGGGGGAAGTAAAGCGTAATTTTCTAGGAGATTTGTGGCCTCGTTCTCGATGTTAGTTGATTGGTGATTCTTGTTTTTTTCGAGAAGAGGAGCCTGGATAGTTTCGAGAGTTTGCTCCATTTTTTTTTAAAGGTTTGGTTATTGAAGAAATCTTTGGGTTTGAAAATTTTTTATTTATTAAAAACCTATTTTTTCAATTTTTAAGAGATTTTTTCTAAAAAATTTCTTTGAAAAAAAAGCTTTTTCTAATCATTTTAGAAGAATTATAAAAGAAAAAAAGAAGTTTTTTGGGTTATTTAGAGATTTCTTTGAAAAAAAGGGGAAAAATTTCTTTAGAAAATAAAATGTAGATCAGAGGTTCCTCCGTGAATTCTTCAAAGTAGATGAAGAAGTCTTGAGATTATTGGTTTTTTTCGTAGGAGTGATAGGTTTTTTCTCTTTCTCAGAGGGAAAAAAAGGGAAAGTTGATGAAAATGTAGTTTTTAAATTTTCGTTTTCCTGTTCTAATTCCTTGAGTTTTCTGCGACGAAAAATGAAATGAAACAAACAAAAAAACAAAAAAAACAGGTTATGATCTTCAGTTTCCTTTTGTGAGGTAAAGAACTGCTTTTGAATTCCTCGCATTTCATCTTCGAGAATATCGCTTTTAGCTTGTAATTCGTAAATCTAAAAGGCAAAAGTCCTTTTATTTTCTTTTATAAAAACAAAAAACCTTGTATTTGTCTTGGTCCTTTAACAAATGAAAATCACTGGTCAAACTGCGGTATTTGCTTTGTAATTCCTCTTGTTTCAAATTCGCTTCCAAAAGGCTTGTCTTTAAAGAAATAAAAGGGGAAAAGATGCAGTTTTTTTTACTGAGATATCATTGTATTTCTTTTCCAATCGCTCGTACTTATCATCAACATTGTTCTTATCTTTCTGAAGTTTCACAATCATTCGATGCATTTCTTCATTCTTCCCAGCTTTTTTTTATAAAGAAATTATAATTTATCACATTTTTTTTCAACTGATTTCCTTCATCTTTTCTATCAAATTCCCTACATCTTCACAGCCCACTTTTCGTAAACTTTCTGCAACATTTTCTGACCATTTTATCTATGAAAAATTTGAAAAACTGCTTTTTTTTATATATTTTGGAAAAAAAAGCTGAAATTCTTTTCGGAAATTTGGAGTTTTTCGTTTGAAAAAAAAGGTTTTCTCGAGTTTTTTGTTCGAAAAAGAAATAAAACTTAAAAAAATAACGAACTTTCTCATTGATTTTCACGAAATCACTGGTCAGAAGATTGCAATAACTCACCAAATCCTTCTGTTCCTTGAGAATCCTGTGATTATTATTTGTTAATCGACTGATTAATGTTTTCAATTGATTTGAATCATTCAAATGTAGTAAATCCTTTAAATTTATCTCAATTTTCTCAATTTTCATCATCTTATTCATTTCATATTCCTTTTAAAAAGCGTTGAAATTTCTTAGTTCAAAAGAAAAATTACGTTTATTTGCTTGCAATATTGAATGTTATTGGCCTTTATATAATCGTTTTCTTCTTTTAATCTATTGATTTCTTCTTCTAACTGCTTGATTTTATTTATATGACCTTCATTCTTTATTGAATTACTGATGTGATTGTTCACAGAAACCTGACTTTGACTTAGTTTTATCAGAAAATTTTCAGTTTTTTATCAATGGTTTTTTTTTTTTAAGTTTTTATTTTGTTAGTTTTTTTTAATGTTTTTTTTTTTTAATTAATTTTTTTTTTTTTTTAATTTTTGTATTTTTTACTTCTTAAAATTAAAGAAAGAACGATTCAACATATCATATATACTCTAAATAATTAAAGTATCAACTCAAAAAACAATGTTTCCTCATGCAATCCCTTTATTTTTTTTGTTCTTCTTCATCCTCACCTCATTTCAATCAATTAAAATCAACAATGCCTACTCCAACAATTATGAGGTGATTTCAATTGTCCCAACCCCTAAACAAATCACTATTCTGGCTGAGTATAAATCCAATAAAATTTTTTATTCGAATCCCACCAACCCAATTCTGCTTTATTTAAACATCCAAATTTCCTTTCAATCAGATAATCAACTCCGAGTACTCATCAATGACGCCTTTCATAAACGATGGGAAATTCCAGAAGAATCCCCCTATCCTCACGATATTGAATCCCATTATATTTACAACAGTTCCACTGCAATATATGCCATTGAAATCGAAAAACGACCCTTTTCCTTTAGAATCATAAGGAATTCAACGAAAGAAGTCATTTTCAATACAAAAAACTTTAATTTTATCTGCAGTGATAGATATTTAGAGTTTTCAAGCATCTTGCCTTCAGAAAATATCTTCGGAATCGGTGAAAGAGTTCACGAATTCAAGCTGAAAATCCCAGGAGTATACACAATCTGGAACAGAGATCTCCCAGGAGTTATTGATGATGCCAATAAGGGTGCTTTGAATACCTATGGGCTTTATCCTCTCTACCTAATGAGAGAAAAAGCAGGTTATTTCCATTTAGTCTATTTGCGAAATTCAAACGGAATGGACGTTTTTTTGAATAAAACGGTAATAAAAATTGATGATGTTTTTTATGAAGAGACCATTACCTATAAACTAACAGGAGGAATAATTGATTTGAAATTCTTCATAGGTGGTAATGATAAATCTCCCGAAGAAGTGGTTAAGATGTACCATGAATACCTCGGAGGCTACACGTTGCAGCCTTTTTGGTCTTTTGGATTTCATCAATGCCGTTGGGGGTATCAAAACTTAGAAATGTTGAACAGAACGTTGTTTAATTATCACACATATGGTATGCCATTAGATACCATATGGATGGATATTGATTATATGGTAAATCACTCAATTTTCACTATTGATGAAACACGATATAACCTTAGTGTAATGGATTCTTTATTGAATGAAGTATATCAAAAAAAACTAGTTTTGATCATAGATCCTGGTGTTGCGATAAAAAAAGATTATGTACCTTATATCGAGGGAGTAAAAAGAGATGTTTTTATCAAAAATTCGAATAATGATCCTTTAATTTCATGTGTATGGCCTGGACAAACTCATTTTCCTGATTTCATGAGTCCGAAGACACAGGGCTATTGGAGTGATATGTTCGATCTTTTATATGAAAAGGTTAAGTTTGCAGGTATTTGGCTAGACATGAATGAATTAAGCAATTTCGTAGATGGAGATGTGGGAAAAGGAGAATGTGGAATGAAAGATCCGAGCCAAAATGATTTAAAACTTCATAGTTTGTTTGATACCTATCATTTGCTGCTAAATTCTTTCAAATTTTCTCAAAATTTTGATTGGATTAATTTCGATCCTATACAGGTACATAATGATGCAATTCTTGCTTTAAATTCGATGAAAACTCCGATTTATGAAGCAGCTCATAAATGCGGTTATTCTCCTGATGATTTCTTCTATGTATACAAACCTGGGAATTCTAATTTAGATTCAAAGGCAGTCTGTTTAAATGGAGAACATCATGATGGCACCATTGAATATGATGTGCATAATTTCAATGGTTTCTTCGAATCAATCAATACATATAATTACTTAAAAGATCGTTTAAACCATTCGCAACCATTCATTTTATCAAGAAGTACTACATTAGGCTCTGGTAAATATACGATACATTGGACTGGCGATAATGTAAGCACTTTTAAATGGATGAAATTATCAATAGCAGGATTGATCAATTTCAATATATTCGGGATACCGAATGTGGGAGCTGATATTTGTGGGTTCGGAGGCGATACCAATGAAGAATTATGCTCCAGATGGATGCAATTAGGAGCTTTGTACCCTTTTTCAAGGAACCATAACACTTTGGAAGCTATAGATCAGGATCCTTTTGCGTTTGGCCCTACGCTATTAGAAACTTCAATGGTGAGCTTGAAATTCAGATACTCAATTTTGAAATATTATTATTCATTATTTGTGAAAAATCATGGGGCTGGAACTGTGATGAGACCTTTATTCTTTGAATTTCCTGATGATTTAAATACTTATAATGATGAGGTTTTGGAGAGCGAGTTTCTTTTGGGAAAAGAACTATTAGTTACTCCTGTTTTAACAGAAAATACACGATTTATTAAGTCTTATTTCCCTGATGACGATACTGTTTGGTATGAAATTCATTCAGGAGATGAGTATAAAGGAGGGAAATATCATTATATTAAAAATGAATTGAATGAAACAGCACCTGTGTTTTTGAGGTCTGGAAGGAGCATTTATCGCCAAAATGTACAGAAAGTAACGAGAACTAATGATTTAGACAATGTCTTTTATTTATCAGCTGCTTTTGAAAGCAAAGGCTTGAGTTCAAAGGGAGAGATTATGGCTTGCGAAGATTATTCGAATTTTGTGAAATTAAACAAATGTTTAACAGGAGATTGTTTATTGAAAATTGAGTTTCTTTTGATAATAAATGATATTCAAACAGCCTTGAAGATCAATTTCATTCGAGAAGAAAGTGAAAATTCCTATGATGATATATATCTTTCAGGGTTAGAACTTTATGGAATTGACAAAATTATTAGTGAAAATAATGAAGAAGTTGTGATTCAGAAAATGAAT
>JFJP01039225.1_pt1 | contig 14104 bp, 16 predicted proteins | sample 431651 | NCBI WGS metagenome assembly JFJP01 (sample SAMN02602958, study PRJNA72255) | Microbial mat metagenome, whole genome shotgun sequencing project. | biome: fresh water; feature: sink hole; material: water; isolation source: purple microbial (photo- and chemosynthetic) mats found in... | reverse complement strand
GTTCTAGATCATGAAAATTAGTAATTTAAATTTGCGTATTCAGTAAGCTTTTCTTTGTCTTTCACATAGATAGTCTTGCCGTCTTGCTCAATTAAACCTTCATCTTTGAATTCGGAAATGAATCTGATCACTGTCTCATTGGCCGTACCGACCATTGAGGCAATCTCTTCACGGGTAAGCTTTATATCAAGTTTCGTGCGACCTTTCTCTTCTACACCGTAGGTTTTTGCCAGCGTAAGAAAAAGCTCGGCCAATCTTTCACGGACATTTTTTTGAGACATTGAAGCACTTCTGGCTTCAGCAGAGCCCATTTCACGGCTAAGCTTCTGGATTAAGTTAAGAGCAACAGTTGGTTGGTCCTGGATTTCTTTATAGATGAATTTTTTGTCAATGAAACAGATTGATGCGTCTTCGATAACAGTCGCAGTTGCAGTGTAGACTTCTTCGCTGAAAAGACTACGGTGCCCTAAAACGTCTCCGCCTGAAGCGATCCTAATAATTGATTCTTTGCCATCGTTGCCAATTTTTGAAACTTTGATTTTCCCATTTCTTACACAATAAAGACCGAATGGAGGATTGCCTTGAAAGAAAATTGTGTGACCTTTTTTGTAGGTGTTGGTTACTTTTCTTTCATCTACTTCACCAAGAGAAAGTGTCTCTAGTTCACAAAAAATACCTTTGCCACGAGATTCGCATTTCTCACAATCAGTATTGGTTGGTTTCAAAGTACGCCCCTGGTCAGTTTTGATATTGGCCAATATAACATGTCGAGCAGTAAAAATCATGACATTTAGCAAGTTCTTGTAAAATTTCAACGAGATATAGAACCCAGGCTTAAGCTTTAACTGTTTGATTTCATATAATTCACATATTACTCTAGGTGGATGTGGTCACCTTATCAAATCGGAATTGCCCCTCGCGTGCGCCCTCTTCAAACCCTTGAGGGGTTAGGTGACCGTATACGTCTTATCGCCTTTGCCGAGCGGCAGGCGCACTACGCGTTCCTGGAAGCCGCTGAAAAGTTTACGGATGCTCCAGCCGGACTTTTGAGTGCTTGGAAATGGGTTGCGAAAGAGGAGGCCAAACATGAGTCATGGCTTTTAAAGCGCCTGGCAGAACTTGGACAGGAGGTTGGCGCCACACCTGTCAGCCTGAACCTTTATCACTCCTTTGCGGAATGCAAAACCGCTCGAGACTTCGCTTTATATATTTCTGATGCTGAAGAGCGGGGAAGGATTGGGGCGATGAGATTTGCTGAGGTGCTAAAAGAGCGGGACCCACAAACGGCCCACATGTTTGCTGAAATTGCTCGAGAAGAATTGGAACACGTTGCCCTTGTTGCTAAATACTTTCCTTAATTGATTTTTACATAAATTAAAGAAAGCACTGTCACGATAATCCACAGACTCGACCCAAAGACAAAAGGTCTCATTCCCACTTTTTTAATTTTATTCAGATCAAAAGTCAGACCAATGCAAAATAAAGTCAGGGAGAATCCCAGCTTCGAAACAGTCAAAAAAGGTGACTTGAACTGATGAAGTGGTTCAACAAAAGTAAAGGCGAGTGACATGATTAAAAAACCCACAATGAACCAGGGGATGGTCATTTTCTTTTTTGTTTCTTTGGAGGCCATAAGACTAAAAAAAAGAGTGATGGGTATAATCCACAAGGCGCGGGTTAGCTTAACGGTGGTTGCGACTCCCAGGGCTTCCTGACCATAAATGCTGGACGCTGCTACGACCGAACTTGTGTCATGAATCGCGAGCGCCGACCATAGACCAAAATCTTGTTGTGAAAGGGCGAGCCATTCACCGATGGGTGGAAATATGAAGACCGATAAAGCATTTAACAAAAAAACAATTCCAATAGAGATAGTTACTGCCAAAGAGTCTGCCGCGATCACTGGGGCCAAAGCAGCAATGGCACTGCCACCACAGATGGCGGTCCCCATAGTGATCAAGAGACTCTGATTTTTATCCAAGTTAAGTAGTTTCGCTCCAAAAGAGCCGAGTAAAAAGACCGAAGCGATGCTGACAAAAGTGATAAGAACGCCGGATGCGCCCTGTTTTAATACCGAATGAAAGTTGAGGGATGTACCTAGCAAGATCACGCTCAACTGAAGGAGTTTCGCGCCCCACGCCTTTGCATTCAGCTGCCATTTTTCATGTTTAAGAATAAAAAACGATAAAAGGATTCCTGCCGCGAGGGCCCACTGAGGAGAAATAAAGAGCATTCTATTTAGCCTTAGTCGTCGGGAGAATATTTTTAAGGGATTCGTATCCACCGATATTTTCGGATGGAATGCCTTTTTCTTTTAAGATGTTTTGCGCTTTGCCTGAACGATTGCCGGAGCGGCAGTAAAGGAATATCTTTTTATCTTTTGATGTTTTTAATAATTCTTCTTTCCAGTTCTCGTTTGCCTGAATCTTAGACAAGGGAATCCATGTTGCTTTCTCAATCATTCCCTCTTTGACCTCATCTTCTTCTCTGACGTCGATAAAGACCGCCTTACCTGATTGAACCAATGAATAAGCTTCTTTCGCTTTTTCAGGCGTTGTTGCCTGACAAGAGATGAAAGAAAAAAGGACCAAGATTGTAAGAATTATTTTTTTCATTTTGTACCTCAGTTCATGATACTTTATGGGCATCAGGAGATCACCAATTGAATAGCACAAATCCAGTAGATTTTAAGGCAAGTAATTCACTCGCGGCCCTCTGGAGCATGATGCTACCTGGACTAGGTCAAATGATGAAAGGCCGGATCATGCCAGGTATCTTTTGGGCCGGTCTAGTTGCTAGTGGTTATTATGCTTTTTTCTGGCCGGGACTGGTCGTACACGCACTGTGTATCCTGGATGCTGGTTTTTACAAAGGCGAAGGCAGTTTTCTGGATTTAAAAACCTGGCCTAAGCGCTTAGGCTTTTTGGTCATGATAGCGTTGCTAATCGGTTATATCTATTATAGAAACATCTATTGATAATAACGTCACGTGCCATGAACTTGGATAGCATTCATAATGATAAATCATAACCGTAAAGAAGAGGGCGCTCCGCCAGATAAAGCGGCCTTCAATTGGTATCCTGGCCACATGGCCAAGGCCCTTAGAGAAATCAAAGAAAAGCTTAAGACAGTTGATATCGTTTTAGAGATTCGTGATGCCAGAGTGCCGCTGGTTTCGGGTAATAAGGTTTTGGATGTTACTTTAGGTAGTAAGAGTCGATTGATTCTTTTAAACAAGGTCAATCTTGCTGATCCGGAGATGATTGCTAAGTGGGAAGCGTGGTTCACTGAACAGGGCAACCCTTTTATTTTTGTGAATTGTTTTGATAAACCTTCACTCAAAAAAGTCATCACACTGGCGAGAAAAATTGTTGAAGATAAACGCCGTGAGTGTAATCCAGAAATTACTGATCAAAAAGCCAAACTCAGACTTATGATCATTGGACTTCCTAATACTGGAAAATCCACCATCATCAATCAATTCGCCAATAAAAAAGCCACGAAGGTTGCCGATAAGCCCGGGCAAACTCAGATGCAGCAGTGGATTACCATTGATAAAGATCTTGAGCTTCTAGACACTCCAGGGGTCATGCCTCCGAATATAGAGAAGGAAGAGCATGGGATGTGGCTTAGTGCCATTCACGCCATTCCTGACGCCATTGTAGGCGAAGAAACGCCGGCCATTTTTATTGTTAAATATTTTCTTAAGGCCAAAACTCCTGAGTTCCTGGCCCGTTATAAACTTGATTCGGCCGATATCAGTGTTGATGAGGCCCTCCAACAAATTGCTAAGGCCCGTGGCTGCATTAAACAAAAGGGTCTGCCTGATCTGGACCGTGTCTATAAGCATATTCTTCTGGATTTTCGCAGTGGTGAGCTTGGTAAATGCTGTTTTGGTGTCCCGCCAAAACCGGCAGCTCGAAAAATCTAAATCAAAATATTTTTTACCATCTGTGTGACTTCTTCGAAGCGCTCGAGGTTGTTATGCTTTTGATAGCCCTTTAAAAGAATCGGAGCCTTCCTTTGAATTTCGGCCACGATCAGATCTTTTTTAATCTGTCCTATATTAGATTTAAGTAAATTCACCAGAGATTTAATTCTCCAGTAGTCCATCGCCACGAACTGAGTTGAGAGTTGGTCAGCGTGGCCTCCATATTTATTTGTGAGGTACTCCGGAAGAAAACCGATTTCGGTTGAGGCCAGAACTTTAAGCCACAGATCATAATCCTCGCAAACGGTAAAAGACTCATCAAACTGACCGTGTTGGTTAAAGAGATCTCGGCCCATGATCACAGTCGAAGGGGAGATCAGGCAGAAGGCCAGGGAGCGCTCAAATAAATTCTCTGGGCCCTTATTATGCTTAACCTTGGGGTTGACCCGCACGCCGTTTCTGATCCAGATTTCTTCCGAATGCAAAAACTGGCAAGAGGGATTTTCTTGAAGAAAATTCATCTGCGCTTCAAGTTTATGGGGAAGCCATTCATCGTCGGAATCTAAAAAACTGATCCAAGGCGAGTTTGAGTTTCTGACCGCTAAGTTTCTGGCGGCACTCACTCCCTGGTTTTTCTGAGAGTGAATCAAAACTCTAGGATGAGTCATGTACTTGGCAAGAATCTCTTTTGTCTCATCAGTGGAGCCATCATCCACAATGTGCAAGGTAAAATCCTGATAGGTTTGATTCAAAACAGATTGAATCGCTCGATCCAGATAAGAGGCGCGGTTAAAGGTAGGAATGATAACATCTATAGACATAAAAACTTATAGCAGTTTTTTTGCATACTGAGCAAGACCATTTACTACGGACTGATAGATGTTGTGTTCGTAGAGTTTTTTCTTCCCAAAGATGCTTTCAAGTTGAGTTTGTATGAGTGGGAACTGGGAAGTTCCCCCCGTTAAAATCACTTCGTCTACGTTGGTAGGAGCGAGACCCGATTGAGTGAAGACTTCCATCATGGTGCTGATGATTTCTTCAACTGCCGGAGTCACACTGCCGTCGTAACCAGACTTTAGAACTGGCTGGTGAATCTCAATGCCAGGAAACGTATACTGAAAATCGGCTGAGCTATTTTTACCAAGCCTAATTTTTGTTTTTTCGATTTCATGAAAAAGGGGAAACCCTAACTGGCACTCCACTAGAGTAAAGAGCTGTTGCATTTTTTGCGAGTCGCCGTCAGAGAGAGCGAACTTTTCAATATGCTGCAAGAATTCCCAGGTATCCTTCTCTTTTAAATGAGTGATGTGCGCCGGAGAACAAATCTTGGTCAGAAGATTCTTAGGGAATTTCAGAATGTTGTTTCCGCCGGGGATTTTATATTCGAATTTAGATCCAAAATGAGGCGAGATGAACTCTTTCATCATAATCCCATCAAGTGCATCCCCTGCAGAGAAAATCCCGCTAAGGCCCAAGATATCTTCTTGCGAGTACTGTCCTTGATGAATTTTCATGAGGGTGAAGTCTGAAGTACCTCCACCGAAATCCGCAATCAAAACAATCTTTTCATTTTGAGAGACCGAATTATAATCCAGTCCGGCGGCGATTGGTTCCGGACAAAAAATGATTTCTTTAAAGCCGGCAATCTCAGCGGCTTTGCGCATTCGATCTTCCGCTAACTGGTCTTGTTCCTTAACTAGAGAATAAAGGGCAGGTCTGCCAAGGACCAGGCGATCCACTTTGAGGCCTGTTTGTTTATTGGCGCGCTCTCTCATTTCTTTTAAAAATACCGCCACCATTTCTGAAATGTTCATGTTCCGGTTGAACACAATCGTTCCGTTATAGCTTGGCTCCGGCAGAAATTTTTTGATCGACCTGAAGAAGCGGCCTTCACCTTCGTGGTTTACATACTCCTGGACCGCCTCATTTCCAAAAAACCATTTGTTGTTTTCCGGAGTGTAGAGAAGTGAGCGCAAGACATTGCTTCCAGGCTCGAGCTGTATAGGACGTATTTCTCCATCCCCCGAGACATAACTCAAGAGTGAATTGGATGTTCCAAAATCGACGGCATAAAAAGACATAGAATAATCATAACATAATGATTAATTTTTTAAATCCTCATTTTTCCAGATGTTCCTTTTAGACGCTCTCTGAGTCCATCTAACCAACCGGATCTTTTTTCCTTAACACCCGCAATCATTCGCCTCTCAGACGGCATGCGCATGTAGAGTCGAATAAGATTGGTTTGGATCGGATTTCTAACCGTCACTTGGAGCACTTTCAGGTCAGGTCCGAATGACAGGGATTGAGTTTGTGCCAATGAAGGCAAAGAGATCATAAGTGTAATGAAAAGTACTATTAGTTTCATGAGAACCTCCTGTTCTTGCAACTAAACCTCAAGTACCCTCAATGCCAGTTTTATGCCAAAGCTAAGTGATTCAATCTACAATGTTGAAGGGAAGTGTGGCACCACCTGAGTGCCAGAAATCAGGAGCAAAATGGTCCCATTATTATGGGATCACCTGCATGTAGGGAAGCATAACTACGCTAAACCAGAAGATGGCGATAATACCAAGGCAGATGTTGGTTACGTCTATGAACATATCCTTCGTCATAATACGTCCTTCGTTCGTGTTTCATCGTTTGAAACACTCTGGTTTTATTCTAGCATTTGCCCCTATCATGGGGGAAGAGGGGAAAAAATCCCTTAGTAAATGTGGTTTTAGGCTTTATAATAACAAGATGAATAAAGAAAAATTGGATGTTAATACCACTAAATCTGATCGTGCAGGTGCCGCTGGACTAGCCGAAGGTTTACTGCGGAAATTCCGTACACCAATGTTCATGGGAGTCATGGCGCCTTTAGGTTTGCTGTATGTCCTCTGCATGGGAATCGCATTGAGTCCGGGTATTTTTTTATTCAATTGGGTTTCTCAAGCAACTTTGAATTTGCACCCCGTTCTTCATAGTGTGGCCTTGGGATTGTCGATGGCGGCGGGTTTTTTTCTCTACGGCTTTGTGATCATTTTCGTGGTTCCTCTGGTGAATAAGCTTCTGCCACTCAAAGTAAAGCCTCGTCGGAATTCATGGTTTTCCCTCTCAGTGATTCCTTGGTACTACCACAATGCTCTTCATTATTTGGTTCGTTATACTTTCTTGGATTTCATCACACCGACGCCGCTTAATAAGCTTTATTTTCAGATGATGGGTATGAAGGTTGGCAAGGGAACTATGATTAACACCAGTAACGTTTCAGATCCTTGTCTGATTGAGCTTGGGGATTATGTCACGATTGGTGGTTCTGCCACTTTAGTCGCTCATTATGGAATGAAGGGAATGCTGATCATTGATAAACTTGTGATTCACGATAATGTGACCATCGGGTTGCGCGCGTGTATTTTTGGGGATGTGGTGATCGGTAAAAATGCGACGGTGAAACCTCATGAAGTGGTTCTGCCGAAATCAAGAATTCCAGAATATAACAAGGAAGCTGAAGCGGCCCTCATGGCCATTAACAGCGGGAAGATGGAGCATTTTCGTTAGTCTCCATTTTTAACCTTGCTGGAGCCGCCACTGGTTTAAAAACTCAACTTAAGTGCTGTGTTAAATGAGCGGCCCATACCAGAAAGCGCAGTCGAATAATTGGCTCCATTGTTAATTAGATCAACTCCTCCCAACGGCAGGGCATAGGTCTTATCAAATAGATTGGTAACTGCAACTTCTAGTTTTGCCTTTTTTGAAATCTCATAACTAGTAGAGATATCTACAAGTCCGTATCCGGCCGTCTGTACTTCGCGTCTGAGATTGTTTACCTGTTTCTTCTCATTTACAAGATGCACTCCAAGTTGATTTATCCATTTTTCATTTGAGTGCTCCAATGTAACTTGTCCATTAAGTGGCATAAGATGGTAAAGATCCGCCTCACCATCTTTGCGGTAACCCCTCACATAGGAAGCAATTGCCTTGAGTTTAATGTCGCCTGCACTCTCACCGTCAAAAATATTTAAATGCCCTGAGAAATCTGCTCCCATCAGAACAGCATCATGATTGGCGAATTGAAGATAATTTCTTCCCTGCATATCAGAAAAGAGCAGGTCAGCATCAATAAAGTCTTCAACGTAACTCGCGTAGGGAGTAAGTCCCGCGCTCCATTGTCTACTTCCATTATTGAGTTTCAGTCCCGCGGAAAGTGTATGAGAAATTTCAGGGTTTAAGCTTAGATTTCCAACATAACCATTCCCGTCTCCAAACCAATTAATCATTCGCATATCCATCTGTGCTGGCATAGTAGTTGCTGAGGTACCGGCCCATGCATAACGCTCATAAAGATTAGGGGATCGTGTTTTTCTGGCATAGCCGAAATCAACGCCGGTGACATCCGTCAACTTATATTTTCCGACTAAAGTCGCATCCCAGTTGGTATCAATTTTATTATGCTCTCTACTGTTGAAGGCAGCAGCATCTGCAGGTAAGTTGTTGCCCGTGTTGTAACCTGCCACATCACCTGTATCCATTTGAACAATGTCAGTTCTCAATCCAAAAAGGGTATTCAATTTTTGTGTCCATTGGGACTTATTCTCGATAAATAATCCAATACGATCCCTTTTCCCATGGTGAATACTTTTGAATGTTCCTGGAGACATTCCCGGCGATCCGGTAACTGGGGTCCACCAATCTTCGAGACGATACTGGTTATAGTCCCCACCAGCAGTTAACGCGTGAATGGAATTTAATTGAGTCGTTCCCTTCATATTTAAGCCGAATTCATCTGAGCTTGTGTACATCGGCATGGCGCCGGTTCTTTCAGTGCCAATTTTATTCATGTAGTGGTCTGTATGCTGAAAAGAAGCATTGGTCGTAATTTTCAATTTCTCAAATTCACCTGTGTAGCTCAAATTCGCAGCATCTGCTGTATTATCATTCATATCCATGTATTGGTTGACAAATCCCTGGTAAGGCACGTTGGCACGACTGACTTTTAAGGCCACGACCCCATCCGAAAGTTTACCAGCGATAGTGAGACTTTGATTATTCTGATTATAAATAGTGCCCTTGACTCTCTCACCATCACCATCTCTATATCGGTCGGCCTTCTCATCAAGTCCATCGTACTGGAAGCTTATTCTGTCATTGGCAACTCCAAGACCCAAAGTCACTCCCATATTTTCATTATTACTTTTAAAAAAAGAAGTTGAAGTCAGGTGTTTGTGTACCTTTCCCTCTTCACCAAACATAGGCAACTTAGATTTAACCAGGATGGATCCTCCGATACTATCTCCTCCACTACTTACAGGAGTGATACCGGCCATAACATCGAGAGACTCTATTTTATCCGGGTCAATATAACTAAGGGCCGGATTCATATGATTAGGACAAGCAGACGTAATCACTTGATTATCAACGCGCACATTAACTCGATCATTTGAAAGCCCATGAATCGAAGGTTGAGAGGATATTCCTCCCCCTGTCCGAGTGGCAATTCCAGGTGTTCCATTGAGAAGAGTCGCGGTATCGTTACTATTGGCTGCACTTGACAGAGCAGAGGGGGCAACGCTTCCTTCTCTCATTGTATGCCTCAATTCGATCTTAGGCAGAACAACTTCAGTTGAGTTAACAGACTCAGCGGCCATCGCCAGTGTTGGAAGCACTAAAATCGACAAAGACAGATATTTCATATCAGATTCTCCAATAGTATAAGTTCATCTAAAATCTTAATGAAGAAGCCACTCATTTGGTATGCAACAAATTGTTGCGTCTCGACGGAGTGTAAAATTTTGCGCTATGATACCGACCATGATGCTTTTCAGAGACTACTTTGCAAACTTTCTTGCACATCAGTCACCGATCGCCCTTGGGCTGCAAGGTCAGCGTTTGATGTGGCTTGTCCGTATGAGATTCATAGCAATTTTAACGCAATTCCCACTTCTTTTTGTCGGACTTGCTTATGGCTATATAGATTTTAAAACACATATTCTTTTTTCACTGACCCTTGTCTTGGCCCTTATTTATAATTCTCTTCTCTATCGAAGAATACTACATGATGGACATTGGCAACTGTCTAGGGACTATCTCGGATGGCAGATCTCTATAGATTTTTGTCTTTTTACCTTCTTCTTATTGCTTTCCGGTGGAGCCAATAATCCGCTTTATTCGCTCTTTTACATCATTGCCGTTCTAGTTGGAATTTTCACCGTAGGAGGTGGAAAGAAATTCTTTCTTTTCCTGATCTTTTGTATATTTCTGATTCAAATTCAACCACTTTTATTTGCTCCAATGAATTGGGGAAATGTTTTTAACTATCAAACATTTCCCTATCTCGTGATACAAATTCTCCTGCCTGCCTTGACCTATTTGATTGCCAGATCATTCGGAGAACTTTTACACCGAAGTCAAACTAGGCTTATGCAAATTACCATACACAGTGAACGACTTAATCGCTTGAGGGCGTTGGGAGCATTAAGTGCAGGTTTTTCCCATGAGTTTGCCTCTCCACTTCATGCGGCTAAATTACGTCTACAAAGGGCCCGCCGCCAACAACTGGAGGATTCAGCTGAACTAGATGAGTGCCTGTTGGCACTGAATGAGTGTGATTTGGTTTTAAAGCGCATGAGTTCTTCATTAATGAATGTCTCTGATATTGATTTGGAGGAAATCGATCTTAAAGAGGTTCTTGAAGATACAATTCAATACTGGTCAGAGGAATTCCCTTGCATCACTTTTAGAATGGACATGATCAAATCAAAGATCAAAGTTAATCGACTAAATTTGACTCAAGCGCTTATCAACGTCCTAGATAACGCTGTTGAAGCCATGAACTTTAAGGGAACGATCGATATCAAGTTAGTTCATCTAGAATATCAAGTCGTTTTGTCTATAACGGATGAAGGATCGGGATTTACTCAAGAGATTCTGAATCATCTGGGAGAGCCCTTTAATACGAATAAGGAAGAAGGGACTGGACTTGGCCTCTACTCAACATTCCTTCAAATACAATCCATGGCCGGGGAGTTATTAATCACAAATAACCTTTCTCGGGGGGCAACCATAAAATTTATTTTCCCAAAGGTTTCATTAGAATGACTGCCCCATCAATACTGATTGTTGAAGATGACAAACTCCTGAGAGCGAGTCTTGCTGTTGAATTTCAAGATAAGGGATATCTAACTTTTGAAGCATATTCACTTGATACAATTCCTAGCGATCATATCGACTACGCGATCGTGGACATGAGGTTAAAGGGAGTGAGCGGATTAGAAGTGGTCCGGCATTTGAGAGAAACTTCACCAAATTGTAGAATCGTAATACTGACTGGCTACGGCAGCATCTCAACTGCGGTGGAAGCGATAAAGTTAGGGGCAGTTAATTACCTCACTAAGCCGGCAGACATTGATAAAATTGAAAACGCACTTAAAGGTATCACGTCTGAAAATTCCGAAAAAGAGGGGCCAGCGACTCTCTCCCAGCAGGAACATGAATATATTGAATATATGCTGCTAGAAAATGGTGGAAATATTTCAAAAACGGCCCAAGCTCTGGGACTTCATCGTCAAAGCCTGCAGCGAAAACTTAGAAAGAGACCATCTTAGATGACTTAATCCATGTCTTCGCACTACCTCCGAAGTGATCATTCGTTTAATAGATCATTTAGGCGTAGGTAATTTCCTGAAAATTTGGCGGGCCGGCTCTTTAACCAAAGAAAGTCAGGCCTTTGATTTGATTGCCATTCTCCTCCGATAATTTCTCCGTAAGCATTGATCTCCAGCTCGTAATTGAGCATGAGGCTATCGACCTTTCTGGTTCCTGCCTCCCAGTAATTGGAGGCCTCATCAGCATAAGTTATTCTCGTTTTAAGCCCCAAAGTTCGGGTGGTGCCAGGTGCCGAATTAGGTCTGGCCCCACGCCTATCACTGATGACTCTTGATTCATACTGCATAATGGGATGATTCCAGACTTCCTGAGACTGGGCGACGTCAGCAATAAAACCCTCGTTATCAAGAGCAATTTTATTGGTCAGGATGATGTGGAAGGCCCCTGCATTTAAATCTTTTTTGCAATTGGGATCTGTTGGGTCTCTCGGATTAAAACATCGCCGCCCAACCTGATGAGTGTTCAACACCTGGTAGGGATAGGCATAAAAATAACTGAGAACGGCCTTGATATCTGCTGAACCAAAAGGAATTAAAAGTCCGTCCGGGTTTTTCACCGTCTTGGCAGATGGTTCATTGTGGTTCATGGATGCTGGGGCCCAGCCGTGACAAATGCCTTCCCAGTATTGGGCATTATAATCAGAATAATTTTCCACCTCACGCTTGAGGGGGTAGTGGTAGCGGCCATTGAAAAGATCAAATTTTTCCGAAGGGGAGAGTTGTTTGAGCTGATCCATTGTCCAGCTTCTGGCCTGATCTCGATTGGGGGGGGCAGTGTTGCCCAAGGTTGTTGCGTTCCAGCGGCGATTGATAATGCCTTTATTTAGGGCCCAATAATCACCTGACCAGAATTTTTGAGTAGAGGTAACTTTGCCTGTCATAGGAAGAAGCATGAGGCGTATTTCAAAATTGCGACTCATGATAAGAGGGTCAGAAACACTGGTCCATTGCTCTTGAATGCTCAGAGGTGCGGCCAATGAAATGGGCACACTTAATAAAGTGATGAGCAGATAGAGCAGCAAAAAATCCCTCCCTGGGCAATTACCACAGATGTTTGTAGTGGCGGCCTTAAGCGTTTGGGAAGCTTATGGAAGTATATTTAGAATGGGCAAAGGTTTGAGGCACCTGTCTTAGGCTGAATTCTCGCATATTCAAGACCTTGGTCACTGCGTTACAAGAATTAAGCCATTGAAAACCCTTACTCGCCTATAATAAATGCTGATCAAATTAACGTGGGAAAAATGAATGAACATTGTTGAAGTTAAGGGTCTTTCTAAATCCTTTCATCAGAATTCGGTTTTGGACGATGTGAACTTTCAAATCAAGAAGGGCACTTTTACAGCACTACTTGGAAAGAACGGTTCCGGAAAATCGACGATACTTAATATTTTGATGGGGCATGAAACACTAGATACTGGTGAGTGTTTATTATTCGGGGAATCACTCAAAAATAATCCGGATCATCTCAAACATAAAATTGGTCACGTCTCAGAGAGGATTCGATTTGATTATCCTCTGACCATGAGAAAGTTTATCGCTGATTATGGTAAGTTTTTTGAAAAATTTAATCTTGATCAGTTCTATAAACAAGCGGCGCAAGTAAAGATCAATCTGGATAAACAGTTTGGAGAGTATTCTCGCGGTCAGAAAATGCAGATCGTGATGCTGGCCGCTTTAGCGCAAAACCCGGAGCTTCTTTTGATCGATGAGATCACTTCGGTTTTAGATGCTTATTCAAGAAATTACTTCATCTCTCTTTTAAAAGATTATACCAAAAAAGGTGGCACCGTTATTCTGACCACCAATATCGTCAACGAAGTTCAGCACCACTGCACGGACGTTTTGTTTTTATCAAAAAGCAAAATCAAGTTTCAAACAGCACTCCTGGATATTCCTTCCAATTTTAAAAAAGTCAGAAGTTTCGGCACTGATCATCCACTTATCAACATTCCAGAATGTATCTGGTCCGGGATTAATAGTGATGGATCAAATTCTTATATCTTGCCCAATGGCTCGTACAATCCAAGCTCCCTAGAGGGACTCTTGGAAGACAAAAGAGCTGTGACACTTGAAGATTTATATATTTACTACAGTCAGCGGGATCAAAATGAATAAGTTACTTAAGTTTTTCATACCTAAAACCACAGTTGAAATTGCCAAGTTCTTTGGATTCGCACTGGCGCTTGTCGCGGCGATTCAGTTTCTCCCAATCGCACAGGACGCCAAAGTTGGGTTAATTATTTTTGTGCTATTTCTATTATTCCCTCTGGTTTCTTATTTCAATAATGTGATGTATCTGCCAACTTCTCTCGATTGGATTCTTCTCACGCCGATTAAGAAAATTCATATCGTGTTGGCGCATGGTCTGGTTAACATATTTAAAATTGTCTTGATGTTTTCATTGGCGCTCTTGTTCCTTTCCCTTTATAACTCAGAACTTATCACGAAACCGCTAGAACTCCTCTTGGCCAGTGAAGGTTCACAAACGTTTACCAGAACATCAGTCCATGAATTTATTATTTGGGTT
>JFJP01031760.1_pt1 | contig 14104 bp, 14 predicted proteins | sample 431651 | NCBI WGS metagenome assembly JFJP01 (sample SAMN02602958, study PRJNA72255) | Microbial mat metagenome, whole genome shotgun sequencing project. | biome: fresh water; feature: sink hole; material: water; isolation source: purple microbial (photo- and chemosynthetic) mats found in... | reverse complement strand
TATCAAAAAAGAAATCTACTTGCTTCACATACCATCAAAGAATATTTGATAAAAACGATTCAAGAAAGTTTCGTGAGCAGAAACTGGTTATTAAACGACTGGGTAGTATTAGACAATCATTATCATTTATTGGCTATCAGTGATAAAGGCACAGATTTAAGCAGAATTATCAACAAAATTCATACATTATCATCGCAGTTTATCTGTGCAGAAATAAAAGCAGAAAAACCGATTTGGTGGAATTATTGGGATTATTGCCCACGCAATGAAAGAGAATATTACATTAGACTAAATTATTTATATAATAATCCAATTAAACATGGATTAGTTGCTAACTTATTGGATTATCCTTATTCAAGTTTTCATACGATATTAAAAGAACAAGGGCGAATCGCATTAATAAAACAATTTAGGGAATATCCAGAATATAAAGATTTACAACTAACTGAAGATTAACGGAATTCAAAGTCGCAAATTTGAAGTCTAACAAGCCGCCACTGAATTGGAACAAGCAAAACAACAGGTTGAAAAGCTGATTTTAGGAGAATAACAATGCCAGAAATATGCCGATTTTATGGAATCATAATTCGTGTGTACTTGATTGATAATGAACACCCGCCGCGTTATATTCACATAAAATACGGTAACTATGAAGCGATTATGGAGTTAATAAATCTCAATATTATCGAAGGCAACTTACCCAAGAAATGCCGTCAATTGGTAAGAGAATGGGCAGAAATACATCAAGAAGAACTTATTGAAATGTGGGATAAGCAAGATTTTCACAAAATAGAACCACTGGAGTAAGCCATGAAATTAATTAGTTTTGAATATCAACACGATTATATTTTTATATTAGCTTTTGAAAATGGCGAAAAAATAGAGGTTAATTTAAGTGATTTAATTAACAAGTATGTTAGCGAAAAAAACTTAAATACTGCTCGGATTAATAAAGAATGGGGATGCTTGGAATTTAATAATGGAATGGTTGATATAGAGCCTAAAACACTTTATCGTTATGCTGTAAAACACGCTTTAATTTGCTAACCGAAATCGCTAATCACATCAGCGTAATTCGCTTTTCTGCCAAACAATTACAACAACAAGCCGCCGCTAGTTTGGAACAGGCAAAACAACAGGTTGAAAAACTGATTTTAGGAGAATAGCTCCGATTAGTGCTTAAAATACAACGCTTTTTAAGTTGCCGTTAAAAACAAATGCAAGGTGTTGGCGATTTTAGAGCAGGATTTAGAAGATGAGTATGCCGCGTTCCCCGTGAATGAGAAATAACATCATCTAAGCACAAACTCATAACCCCGCAATCTTAAAAAACACCTGTTGTAGCAACAGCATTGGCAGACCCAAAATCATTCCCAACACCCCTAAATACATTAACGCCAGTAACACATAAAATCCATAGGGTTCGAGTTGATTGTATTGATATGCCATTTTATGGGATAAAAAGGCAGTGATAATCCGGCTACCGTCTAAAGGGGGCAGGGGAATTAAATTCAGCAAAGCTAACACCAGATTAATGGAAATACCCGCCATCCCCATATACACCGCAGGCAGGGTGAAACTTTCGATATTAATCGTAACACCGAGTCTTGCAATTAATGCCCAGCCTAATGCCATTAGTAAATTTGCCACAGGCCCTGCTAAAGCGACCATTGCCATATCTTGCCTAGGATTTTTAAAATTTCGCCCATTCACAGGCACAGGTTTTGCCCAGCCAAAAATAATCCCGCCTATCACCAAGCAAACAATCGGTAAAATAACTGTGCCGACTAAATCAATATGGTGAATTGGATTAAAGGATAAGCGTCCTTGGCTAAACGCGGTGTTATCGCCGTATCGTTTTGCCATCCAACCATGCGCGACTTCATGCACGGTAATGGCAAAAATAACAGGCAAAGCCCAAACTACAATTTTTTGTATTAGCGTTAATTCTTCCATCATCGTCGTATTCCTCAAGAGTCGAGCATTGGCGCAATGCCTTTGCCTTGGCGTAAAATGTGCGCTGCCCCGTTAGCAAAGCTAATCACCGTCGTGGGTTGCTGGTCAATCACCCCGCCATCAATAATTAAATCCACTTCATGTTCTAAGCGTTGGCGAATTTCATAAGGGTCGCTCATTGCCTCATCCTCACCCGGCAAAACCAAGGTGGATGACACCAGCGGCTCGCCTAATGCAGCAACTAACGCTTGGGCAATACTATTGTCAGGAATCCGAATCCCGATGGTTTTTTTCTTTTCATCTTGCAACCGCCGTGGTACTTCTTTAGTGGCTTCCAAAATAAAAGTAAACGCACCAGGGGTTAAAGTTTTAATTAACCGATACGCATCATTGGGCAGTTTACTGAAATTAGAAACTTGAGTTAGGTTTTCACATACCAAACTAAAATCATGTTTTGCATCCAATTGTCGAAGATTGCGGATTCTATCCATTGCGTGTTTATCGTCTAAATGACAGGCAATTGCATAAGCAGAATCGGTTGGATAAACCACAATGCCGCCTTGGTGAATAATTTTCACCGCTTGCGTTATTAAACGAGGCTGCGGCGAGTGTGGGTGTATTTCAAAATATTGAGCCATGTTTTGTTGCATTTTAAAAGTAATCGACTGAATAGCTGATTATACCGCATTATCTTTCGGATTCTTTTTTTGCCACTTTATCACGCAAATAAACAGGACTGGCTTGTTCGGCAGAAACGCCTTGCTTATTTTGCAAACCTCTTACCCCTAACTGGGCAATCATCGCCGCCTCAGGTAACGCATCGGCTCTGACACTTTGCAAAAGTGAACCTAGTTTTTCCGTTAATATCGTCTGATAAACTGCCCATGCTGACCCAATCCCTACGCCTAGACGCGCTGGAAAAACAATGGCTGATGCAGGCAAAACGGCTTCTTTTTCAACTAAATGCGCATAACCTGTCGCATCTTTTTCATACACGCCCCAAAAAATTTCCCCCATTCGCGCGTCCATTGCGGTAAAAGCCAGCGTTGGGTCGTGTTGATTGAAATACGCTTGCGCTAAGGCGGCAAGTGTTGAAACAGGGACAACGGGCAAATCCGCACCAAAAGCAATGCCTTGAATAATCCCTGTGGCAATACGCAATCCTGTAAAAGAACCTGGCCCACAACCAAAAGCTAGCCCGTCTAACTGTTGCGGTTTTAACTGCGCCAGTGCCATCAACTCATCAATCATCGGTAAAATCAGTTTAGTGTGTTGTTGTGGGGCAATGGCAAAGCGTTGTTCGATATGTCCGTCAATAAATAGTGCGGCGGAACAGGCGTGTGTGGCGGTTTCTACGGCTAATAATTTCACAGGCTAGGCTCTTGCTATTTGAGGCATTAATAAGGTTTTTGTCCAATATAATTCCCTGCTGGGCTGTATTGACACGCCCAAACTTGTGATTTGTCGGCACAGATGGCTTTGCCACAGCCTACTTCCGTGCTTGCTTTCCAAACCACTTGGGTATAATGTCCACAGACTTTTCCAGCCGCACAAGTATTTGAAGAGTAAGTATAATTCTTTTTTTCATCGCCCCAGTTTGCAGTGACTTTGGTTGCGCTGATGGCTTGTAATTCTGCTGTGCCATCAGAATACATTAACGGACTTGCCCAATACAAATTTTCCCCTATGCCTTGGGTTTTACTGTGAACCATTTTGCAGCCCTGAGTATCTCTGAGCGAATTTGCCCAAGCTTGTGCAGAATCGGCTAACGTGCTTGACCAGCTTAAATTTTTGACCCCAACCTGCCCGCGCCAACTATTGTGGGCTGTGACCATTTCGGTTTGCTCGGCGGGGGTTAAATCAGTTGCAGCTAGCACTGAATGGGCAGCCCCCAGTAAACTGAGTAACACAATGGCTTTTTTTAGCATTTATTTGCTCCTGTTAAGATTTTTTAGTTTTCCAAAATTGATGCACAATGGGTAAAAATGAGACGGCAACAATCGCTAAAATGACGATTTCAAAGTTCTTTTTAACTATCGCTAAATTACCAAATAAATAGCCCAAGCCCGTTAAACCTGCCACCCACAAGGTTGCCCCAACAATACAAAATAAAATATACCGTGGGTAGTGCATATTACCTGCGCCTGCGACAAACGGCGCAATGGTTCTGATGAGGGGGATAAAGCGGGCAATAATCACGGTACGTCCGCCATAATTGGCATAATAACTTTCGGTTTGGGTAATGTATTCGTGTTTAAAAAAACCAATCCGTTGTCTTTCTTTAATTTGTTTGCCTAAAAATTTTCCCACCAAATAATTGACATTATCGCCGAATAAAGCTGCTGTAATTAACAGCGGAATCAAAATAGCTATATCCAATTGACCCGTGCTTGCAACCAACGCCCCTGTAGCAAATAATAACGAATCGCCGGGTAAAAAAGGAAAAACAATTAGCCCTGTTTCGCAAAAAATAATGGCAAATAAGAGGATATACGTCAAGGTACCGTATTCTGCCAGAATAGCCGCCAAATGCACGTTTAAATGCAATAAAATATCAATAACAGCGTGTAAAGTTTCCATAGCGATTTTAGTCGAAGCTATAAATAAAAAAAGGATTTGACCGATAAAACTCAGCCAAACCCTTCTGTGGTTAAATCAAATGAAGCTTATTTCACCAGCCGAAACATCACTTTTGCTGCACCACATTTTGAGCATTCCCAATCTTCTGGCACATCTGCCCAAAGTGTACCTGGTGCAACGCCGTTTTTAGGATCGCCTATCGCTTCATCATAAATATGACCGCAAGTAACACATTTGTATTTTTTAAAATCCATCATTTTTTCCTTTTAATTAACAAATAACCCGTTTGTAATATACCGCATTTTAGCCATACTTGACTAATCTAAATGGTATTTAGTCCTCAACAACACTGTTAGCCTTGACCAAGCTGCTGAAAAATTTCGGTTTCCAGACCTAAAAACTCCGTTATTTTTGCCTTTAATGCCACAAATTCAACCGAACTTGGGTCACGCTGTTCGGTGACTACAATATTTTCTAAGGCTTTTGCCAACTGCTGTATTTCGACAAAGCCACAAAAACTGACCGCCCCTGCTATTTTGTGACTAATTGCTTTGGCTTGTGCCATATCACCAGTTGCTAACACTTGTTCCAAGCTTTCAATTTGTTTTACCAGCTCAACAAACAATTTTTTGAGCAATCGTTCCGTTAAGCCTTTGTTTTGTCCTGTTTTTTTTAACATACACTGAATATAATACTGTGCAAGTTCGCTTGAGTTTTCTGTCATTATCATTACCACTGTCGCTGCGCATGGGGCTAATTCTTGCATAACAGCCCCCTTGAATACAAATACAAAATAGAAATGCGGCTAAAAATCGCATTTCTTATATCAATTTACCCAAGCCATTCAGTTATTTGTTATTCTTAGATAGAGTTGTTCTATCATTTTGTCCTGTTTTTAAAGGAGACCTTCATGTATTTTGTGGCAAAAAAAATTTTACACCGCTTGTTAAGCTTTATTTATCAAGTTGAAATTCACGGCTTAGAACATTATCATCAAGCAGGTGAGCGGGTGTTGATTGTAGCAAATCACACCTCATTTTTAGACCCGCTGTTATTGGGTGTTTTCTTGCCTGATAAAATTACCTTTGCCATTAATACCCAAATTGCCGAACGTTGGTGGTTAAAACCGTTTTTATTTTTATCACACGTTTTTCCGATGGACCCCACCCATCCGCTGTCGTTAAAAGCCTTGATTGCCCATTTAAAAACCAATACCAAAACGGTGATTTTCCCCGAAGGGCGGATTACCGTGACAGGGTCGATGATGAAAATTTATGATGGCACAGGGATGGTGGCTGATAAATCGGAAGCGGCTGTTTTACCCGTGCGAATTCAAGGGGCAGAATATACCCATTTTTCTAAACTGCGCAATATTGTCCGATTGCGCTGGTTTCCGAAAATTACGATTCAAGTTTTACCCGCGACTAAAATCAATTTGCCCAACGCGATGAGTGGCAAAATGCGGCGTAAATCCAGCGGACATATTCTAGCCGACATTATGACCGACATGATGTTTGCCAGCAGTCATTATCAGCAAACCCTATTTGCCAGTTTATTAGAAGCGCGTACCATTCACGGCGGCGGACATTTAATTGCCGAAGATTTAGAACGTAAACCCTTGTCCTACAATGACTTAATTACCCGTGCGATTGTGATTGCTACCGCGCTACAAGATTCTAGCAAGGCAGGGGATTATGTTGGGGTGTTATTGCCTAACTCCAGTAAAACGCTGGTTGTCATCTTAGGCTTACATTTACACGGCAAAGTCCCTGCGATGCTGAATTATTCGATTGGGGCGGCAGGAATGCTGTCAGCGTGTCATACCGCGCAAATTAAAACTGTGCTGACTTCACGTCGCTTTATTGAATTAGGTAAATTAACCGCTGAAGCGCAAGCCTTAAGCGAACAGGTTAAACTGATTTATTTAGAAGATATTGCGGCAACCGTTTCCTTAACCGATAAACTTACTGCCGCATTGAAATGCAAAACTGTTGATTATTGGTATCAGCATCAACAACATAGCCCACAAACCCCAGCGGTCGTGCTGTTTACCTCAGGTTCGGAAGGCACACCCAAAGGCGTGGTGTTATCGCACAGCAATATTTTAGCCAATATTAATCAAATCAAAGCACGGATTACCTTTAATCCACAAGATGTGGTGCTGAATTTTTTACCTATGTTTCATTCGTTTGGCTTTACCGCAGGAACGATATTGCCATTAATGAATGGCATGAAAACCTTTTTTTACCCCTCGCCGTTGCATTACAGCGTGATACCTGAAATTGCCTATGAAATTGGTGCAACCATCATGTTTGGCACGAATACCTTTTTAGCCGCCTATGCAAAAAAAGCCCATGCCTATGATTTTTATAATATGCGTTATGTGGTAGCAGGGGCAGAAAAATTACAACAAAGCACCCGCGAAATCTGGGCAGATAAATTTGGAATTCGGATTTTAGAAGGCTATGGCGCAACCGAAACCGCCCCTGTCACTTCGGTGAATACGCCAATTGATTTTAAAGCTGGCACGGTTGGACGCTTTATGCCTGAAATGCTGCACAAACTTGAGCCGATTGAAGGGATTGAAGAAGGCGGACGTTTGCACGTTGCAGGGCCCAATATCATGCAAGGTTATTTACTTGCGGCTAATCCGGGGGTCATTGTGCCACCTGCCTCGCTATACGGCGCGGGTTGGTACGATACAGGCGATATTGTCGATGTGGATGACGAGGGCTTTATCAGCATCAAAGGACGCAGTAAACGGTTTGCTAAAATTGGTGGGGAAATGGTTTCCTTAGCGGTGGTTGAACAATTAGCCGCTAAAGCGTGGCCAGGTGTGCATCATGCGGCAGTCAGTTTAGCCGATGAGAAAAAAGGCGAACAAGTCGTGTTGCTCACCACACAAGAAAAAGCGACGGCTAAACAATTAAGTGCCGCCGCTGAGGGGGTTGCGGCGATTAATTTACCTCGGAAAATTTTTACCGTTCCCGCCATTCCTGTGTTAGCCACTGGCAAAACCAATTATCCACAAGTGACTGAATTAGCAGAGAAATTAGTGAGAGGCGATTAAATGGGCAAATCCCTTTATTCGGTGTTAATTGCGCAATTTTTTTCTGCATTGGCAGATAACGCCTTACTTTTTGCCGCCATCGCGGTGCTGAAAGAAATTCACGCTCCTGATTGGCAAATTCCACTATTACAAGAATTTTTTGCAATTGCCTTTATTTTTCTTGCGCCGTTTGTCGGTTCATTTGCAGATAATTGGTCAAAAGGACGGGTGATGTTGGTTGCCAATGCCTTGAAATTGGCAGGTGCATTAGCCATGCTTGCGGGCTTGCATCCGTTGCTGGCTTATAATTTAGTGGGCTTAGGGGCGGCGGCTTATTCACCTGCCAAATATGGCATTTTAACGGAAATGGTCGCATCTGATAAATTAGTCAGTGCCAATAGCATGATGGAAGGCTCAACCATTGTGGCAATTTTATTAGGCGCGGTGTTAGGGGGAATGCTCGCAGATGAATCGGTCACTTTGGCTTTATTGGGGGTAGCGGGTTGTTATGGATTAGCAGGACTGGCTAATTTACTGATTCCAGTGTTACCGCCCGCCCATCCGATAAAACATTTTTCATTTTTCGCCTTATTTAAAGATTTTTGGCAGGCTCTTGTGACCTTAATTAAAAATCCTGACGCACGTTTTTCCATGTTGGGAACCAGCATTTTTTGGGGCAGCGGCAGCACACTGCGCTTTATTTTGGTGGCGTGGGTTCCTGTTGCGTTGTTGATTGACGATAACAGCACGGCGGCTAATTTAAGTGGAGTGGTGGCGATTGGGATTGCCATCGGTGCGGCAGCGGCTGCAAAATTTGTTACGCTACAAACCATTAACCGCGCCTTACCTGCGGGTGTTTTAATCGGGCTTGCCATTATGGGGTTTGCGCATTTAACCAATTTACCGCTGGCGGTTGGCTTGCTGATTATTGTCGGTCTATGTGGTGGCTTTTACGTTGTACCACTGAATGCACTTTTACAAGAGCGTGGACATGAAACGGTAGGCGCAGGTCATGCAATTGCGGTACAGAATGTATTTGAAAACTTTGCCATGATTATTATGATTGGACTTTATACATTGATGGTCGGTTCAGGAATGTCAGTGATTACTTCGGCGAGCGTTTTTGGCGCGGTGGTTTTTGTCAGCATTGGTGGCTTGGCAGGATGGCGAGTGGCAAAAACCGCTTAACGTTTGCGAATAAAAAATCCCTACGGTATCAGCACAACAGCACGATTGACTTAAAAATAAATTCACTCAATAATTCCAAATGACAATAAAACCCTTCTTAATTAGCGTGTTAGAAACTACACTCAATCAAACGCTTTCCTTAGATGACAACGTGGCTCAATTTTTAACCCCGTTAGCAGGAAAAGTGATTGCTATCACAATGACCCCTTTCAACGAAACGGTCTATTTATGTCCTACAGCCGATAAAATTCAATGTCTTGCAAATTTTGGTGGACAAATTGATACCACCTTAACAGGTTCTCTTTTTGCCTTAGGTTTAATGGGATTAAGCGCAAATCCTGTGCATTCTCTTCACAATGGCACGGTGCAAATTGACGGTGACTTAGAAGTAGGGCGAAAATTCCAAACGTTATTTAAGAAACTTGACCTTAATATAGAGAAAAAAATCGCCACTTACACAGGCGAAACTTTTGCACACAGTTTGGGGCAATTATTCCGTAGCAGCAAAAGCTGGACAGAAGAAACGCTCGAAACTTTTAAGCTTAATGCCTGCGAATTTTTAACCGAAGAAACCCGTGATTTACCCGCCAAACCGGAAGCCGATAGCTTTTATCGACAAGTCGATACCTTGCGGATGGATTACGACCGTCTTGCAGCCCATATAACCCGTTTACACTCACAACTTGCCAAGGAAACAGCGTGATACGTCCCAAAATTTTATTTCGCCTCATCCACATCAACTGGGTGATGATGTTTCACGGTTTAGACGAAATCGTCTTGAAAACGCATTTATTTCGCCCCATTCGTTATTTAGTGTTTTTATCGCCCAATTATTGGTTTAGAAAACCAACGCAACCACGCGGGGTGCGAATTCGCAAAACTTTGGAGGATTTAGGGCCGATTTATGTCAAATTCGGACAAGCCTTATCTACCCGAAAAGACTTATTGCCAGAAGATATTGCCGATGAATTGGTCAAATTACAAGACCGTGTTCCGCCATTTTCTAGCGAAACGGCAAAACAAATCATCGAAAAAAGTTTAGGAATGTCTGTTAGTCAAGCCTTTGCCGAATTTGATGACACGCCCTTAGCGTCTGCCTCGGTTGCTCAAGTTCACACCGCAACCTTGCATAGCGGGGAAAAAGTGATAGTTAAAGTGTTACGTCCTGACATCGAAGAAAAAATTAAATCGGATGTAGGACTTTTGTATGAACTTGCCAAGATTGCCGAACGCTTTTGGGCAGATGCGCGAAGGTTACGCGCCTTAGAAGTTGTATTTGAATTTGAAAGAAGCACACTCGATGAGCTGGATTTATTGAAAGAAGCGGCGAATGCCTCAACGATTCGGCGCAATTTTGAAGGGTCAGAGTCTCTGTATATTCCTGAAGTCTATTGGGAATACACCCGCAAAAAAATGATGGTGATGGAGCGAATTTATGGCATTCCCGTGGGCGATATTCCCCTATTGCAAGCCCATCATGCCGATTTTAAAAAACTCGCTGAACGGGGGGTTGAGATATTTTTTACGCAAGTGTTTCGCGATAATTTTTTTCATGCCGATATGCACCCAGGGAATGTCTTTGTGCAATTGCCTGATAAATACCTTGCGGTAGATTTTGGCATCATGGGTAGTTTGTCGTTATCAGACCAGCGGTATTTAGCGGAGAATTTTCTGGCTTTTTTCAATCGTGATTATCGCCGCGTAGCACAAATGCACATTGAATCAGGTTGGGTTCCCAGTAACACCCGCATTGAAGAATTTGAAAGCGCGATTCGCAGTGTTTGTGAACCGATTTTTGAAAAACCCTTAAAAGATATTTCATTTGGGTTGCTGCTATTGCGTTTATTTCAAACGGCTCGCCGTTTTGAAATGGTTGTACAGCCGCAATTGGTGTTATTACAAAAAACATTGCTCAATATTGAAGGACTTGGACGGCAACTGTATCCTGACTTGGATTTATGGCAAACGGCAAAACCGTTTTTGGAAGACTGGTTTCATGAAAGACTAGGGCCTAAAGCAAAAATCAAGCAAGCTTTGAAACGCTTTCCTGAGCTAGCAGAAAATTTTCCTGAGATTCCTACCTTGTTATTTCAGGCTTTAGACAGTGCGGCAAAAATGAATCAGCAATTTACTGCCCATAATCGGGAGTTATCGCAATTGCGGCAAAATGTGGATGATAATCATACGACTGTTTTACTGGCGATTACCGCAGGTTCTCTCTTGGTTAGTTTGGCGATTTTGTTTCAGTAAAATAAAAAACCACCGTTGAGTTTTGCCAAAAGCAGATTTAACAGAAAATATCATTTTGTAGTAAATCTTTAACTCAACGGGAACAGATGATGAATACTATCAGTGAATGCGTAAGTCCTAGCCTAGCACAATTTATCCATCCTTTTAAATAAAAACACTCGCTGATTACACTTTGTCATATAAAACACTGACTAAGCATTGTAGTATGGTCGCTTTATTCATGTACTATTTCGGATATTGAAAATGCCTACTCGACGCTTTATTACCAGTTGTCCTAATCCTCTTATCACCCAAGTTCCCAAATTGGGAATGGAAAAACAAGATTTTATCACCGATTTCAAACAATACTACATCCATCTGTTAGGGCGCGACCAACTGTGTCGTTCACCGCTTTATGCCAGTGAAGCCCTGTCTTTAGCGATTCGTGACCGGCTGATGGAACGCTGGAAAATTACCCACGCTACTTATAAATTCAATCGCACTCGGCGTGTTTTTTATTTATCAATGGAATACTTAATGGGACGCACCTTAAGTAACGCCATGCTAAACCTTGGCGTCGATGATAAAGCCAGCGCGGCAATGTATGATTTAGGTATTGCCATTGAAGAATTGATTGATAACGAAATGGACGCAGGCTTAGGTAATGGTGGCTTAGGACGATTGGCTGCCTGTTTTATTGATAGCTGTGCCACTTTACAATTGCCAGTGCTTGGTTATGGTTTACGCTATGACTATGGAATGTTCACGCAAACCATTGTCAATGGTGAACAAATCGAAAAACCTGACCATTGGCTGCGCAATGGCAATGTCTGGGAAATTAAACGCCTTGAATACGCCCTGCGGGTTAAATTTGGTGGACACACCGAAACCCAAATTGATGAACATGGCAATCAGCGGGTGTGTTGGATTAATACCCAAGATGTGCTTGCCGTGCCTTATGACACACCTGTACCTGGTTATCACAATGGCACAGTCAATACCTTGCGCTTATGGAAAGCCACCGCCACTGAAGAGTTCGGTTTAGCAGAATTTAATGCAGGCGATTACACCGAATCAGTCGGTGCAAAAATCACTGCTGAAAACATCACAATGGTGTTGTATCCCAACGATGCGAACGAAAACGGCAAAGAATTACGCTTAAAGCAGCAGTATTTTTTAGCCTCTGCCAGTCTGCAAGATATTTTGGGACATTGGATTGGCTTATATGGCGAAGATTTTAGCGAGTTTAGTGCAAAGAGCTGTTTTCAACTCAACGACACCCATCCTAGCATTGCGGTAGCAGAGTTAATGCGCTTGTTAATCGACAATCATCATTTAACCTGGCACAAAGCTTGGAGTATTACGCGAAAGGTGATGGCATACACCAATCATACTTTATTGCCTGAAGCGTTAGAAAAATGGTCAGTGCCGTTATTAAAAAAACTATTACCACGGTTGATGGAAATTATTTTTGAAATTAACGCCCACTTTTTAACCGAAGTTTCAGCCCATTGGCCAGGCGATAATCAACGCTTGCGAGCCATGTCGATTATTGAAGAAGGCGAGGTACAACAAGTAAGAATGGCGCATTTGGCGATTGTGGGTAGTTTTTCAGTCAATGGCGTGGCGCAATTACATTCACAATTATTGCAACAGCAATTATTTTATGATTTTTATCAATTGTGGCCGTATAAATTCAACAACAAAACCAATGGTGTTACCCCGCGCCGTTGGCTAGCGGCGTGTAATCCACGGTTAGCCGAATTGATTACCACAACGATTGGTGAAGGCTGGGTTACTGATTTGCGGCAACTTAAAAAACTAGCCCCTTATGCTGAGGATGCAGGATTTAGAAAGCAATGGCGTGAGATTAAGCAAGCGGCAAAACAAGATTTGTTAGATTACAAACGCTGTCACTATCCTGAATTGGAATTAAATGTTAACGCGCTATTTGATGTGCAGGTCAAACGGATTCACGAATACAAACGGCAATTGCTCAATGTGCTGCACGTTATTCATTTATATAATCGGATAAAACAAGGTCTCACCGATAGTTGGGTTCCACGTTGTGTGCTGATTGGTGGAAAAGCTGCGCCAGGTTATATGATGGCGAAAAAAATCATCAAGCTGATTAACAATGTGTCGAATGTGATTAATACCGACCCTGAAATGACAGGTAAGCTGACCTTGTTATTTTTAGCCGATTATCGAGTTTCTGCGATGGAAAAAATTTGTCCAGCGGCTGATTTATCCGAACAAATCTCCACTGCTGGCAAAGAAGCCTCTGGTACGGGGAATATGAAATTCATGATGAACGGGGCTTTAACTATCGGCACACTCGATGGGGCTAATATTGAAATTCGTGAAGAGGTGGGCGATGATAATTTCTTTTTATTTGGCTTGACCGAACAAGAAATTAGCCAGCGGCGGGAGCATTATGACCCCGTGGGAATCATTGACCAAGACCATGATTTACAACAAGTGATGCGTTTATTGGAATGTGGGCAATTTAATTATTTTGAACCGGGTATTTTTGACGATATTATCAATTCACTTAAATGCCCCAATGATCCGTGGATGACGATTGCTGATTTTCGCAGTTATGTTGATACACAAAAACGGGTGGAAGATGCGTATAAAGACCCAGAGCATTGGAGCAAAATGAGTATTCTCAATTGTGCCTACAGTGGCAAATTTTCTTCAGATCGAACAATTTTGGATTATAACCGCGATATTTGGAAACTGACACCACAGCAACCTATTGATTTATAAGTTTTTATATGTTTTTAGTTCCCAGGCTTTGTGCTTGGGAATTAGCTATAAAAAAACGCTGAAACATCCCAAAGCCAACGAAGACGCACGGCAAACTTTCTAGGAAAAGATGAAATTTTATAGAATTAGCAACTTCGCAAACTTTGTCTGATTGGTTTTTTGCCCTGCTGTTTTTTGGTAGAAATCTCCCTCTCAATCCCCTTGACGAAAAGAGGGAGCTTTTTACCGCCTTTTTTAAAGGGGGTCGCTGAAAGCGGGGGGGATTTGTTTTGAAAAATCCACCCCAGCCCTTCTTTCTAAAATCCCCCTCAATCCCCCTTTAGGAAAGCA
>JFJP01039224.1_pt1 | contig 14105 bp, 10 predicted proteins | sample 431651 | NCBI WGS metagenome assembly JFJP01 (sample SAMN02602958, study PRJNA72255) | Microbial mat metagenome, whole genome shotgun sequencing project. | biome: fresh water; feature: sink hole; material: water; isolation source: purple microbial (photo- and chemosynthetic) mats found in... | reverse complement strand
TTACTCGGGAGAAACCCCTTTCTCCTGCGAGTAGTAAAACTCAAAAAATCCATTTTGAAAACTCGCGTCGCGCTAACTTGACGCGTATGCCCGAAGGGGTTTTATATGTCAGCCTGGGGTTGCCCGTATGCGGGCTACCCTAGTGGCCTGTAACACAAAAAGGTTCGCATGAGTGACGATCAAAACAGCCTGGCATCTTGTCGGCAAAATCAGAAGATGCCGGCGAGACGCCAGCGGTCCCAGTTTGGGATTGATCCAACCTTTTCAGGGTTGTCAGCCTCCCCTCATTTCCTAGGGTAGCCCGCAGACGGGCAACCCTAGGCTGAGAGCTTCAATCCCTTCGGGATAGAGAGGGGAAATGTCCAAAAACTAGTGGAGTGCGTGAATTCAATTCGCGTTGTTGACACCAGCATGATAGACTGAGAGTAGTCAATGAATCGCAGATGCGCCCGTGAGATTTTGGCGCAGGATTTTTTCCTTCTGTTTGCTGCGGTCTAGGGCTAACCTTCTTGCGCATGAAAGGCAAATATCTCGATAAAAACGAAATTGCTGGCTGGCGTGAAACGCTGAGGGCAGAAGGGAAAAAACTGGTAGTGACCAACGGTTGTTTTGACCTGCTGCATGTCGGCCATGTTCGCTACCTGTCGCAAGCCCGTGCGCTGGGCGATGTGTTGTTGGTGGCCGTAAATAGCGACCATTCCGTGCGCCAACTCAAAGGGATGTCGCGGCCAGTCCATCCAGAATCCGATAGGGCGGAAGTTTTGTCCGCACTTACTGCTGTGGATCATGTCACTATTTTTGACGAGGTTCGTTGCGAATCCATTTTACGAACTGTGCAGCCCGACATCTATGTCAAGGGGGGGGATTATACTGTTGAGACGCTCGATGAGGGAGAGAGGGGCGTGCTGGAAGAGGTGGGAGCCAAAATCCGCATCCTGCCACTGGTTCCTGGCCGTTCTACCACTAACACCATTGAGAGGATGCGCTCGTGAAAGCACCTCGCCTCGGCGTGCTAGGTTCGGGCAAAGGGTCGAATTTCACGGCTATCGCAGAGGCCATTCGCGGCGGCAGGTTGGACGCAGAGATAGCCATCGTGCTAAGCGATGTTGAAGGAGCTGGTATTTTAGGGCACGCGGCAGAGCTTGGTGTGCCAAACCAATATCTCGCTCCTGGCCGTTTCAAAACAAAACTGGATCCAGAATCTGAGCACCGTTATGTTGAAACACTCCGCAAGGCCGATGTGGATTTAGTTGTTCTGGCTGGTTTCATGCGCGTGATAAAGGAGCCGCTTCTGGATGCTTTTCCTAGGCGTATTCTAAACATTCACCCATCGTTGTTGCCATCGTTCAAAGGGCTTGAAGCTTGGAGACAAGCACTGGAGGCAGGCGCAAGCGAGAGCGGGTGTACAGTTCACCTAGTCAACGGGGAAATAGATTCTGGTTCCATATTGGCGCAGGCTCGCGTGTTAGTTCTCGATGGCGATACACTGGCTTCTTTGCACGCACGCATACAGGAGCAGGAGCATATTCTGTTTCCATTTGCGATAGGCGAATACTGGCGGAAAATAACCTCGCCGCAATCCTGACTCAGCGACGGCAGAGCCAGAAAGCTGCTGATTCAAAAACTTTTTTCTTTCAGAAAATCGTCCCCTGCCATATCGCTTTAGCATGATACCGAGATATTCCCGCCCCGAGATGACCCAGATATGGACTGAACAAAGAAAGTGCGAGATATGGCTAGAGATTGAAGTTCTCGCTTGCGAGGCGATGGCTGGAATAGGCGCCATCCCGCTAAGTGATGCACGAGCCATACGCAAAAAAGCTGCATTTGATCTTGCCGCTGTCTTGGAAATAGAAAAACGGACGCACCACGATGTTTTGGCATTTTTAGAAAATGTCGCCACTTTTGTCGGTAAACCTGGCCGCTGGATACACCAAGGGCTGACTTCGTCCGACTTGCTCGACACCACCTTCGCTGTCCAGATGGTGGAGTCGGCGGATATTCTCATGCGTGAGACACGCGCCCTTCTTGAAGTGGTAGCGCGGCGGGCACGCGAACACCAGATGACACCCATGATCGGGCGCTCGCACGGTGTTCATGCTGAGCCCATCACATTCGGCCTGAAAATGGCACTCATGTTCGACGAGTTCAAGCGCTCGCTCTCAAGGCTCGAAGAAGCCCGTGAAATGGTGCGTGTAGGAAAGATTTCTGGGGCGGTGGGGACGCACGCGCACCTAGACCCGAGGGTGGAAACCGCTGTTTGCAAAAAGCTCGGTCTTGAACCAGCTATCCTATCCACACAGATACTCCAGCGCGATCGTCATGCACACTTCATGTCAGCACTGGCACTGGTGGCCACTAGCATAGACCGCTGGGCTACCGAGTTCAGGCATTTGCAGAGGACAGAGGTGCTTGAGGTTGAAGAGTATTTCAGCGCGGGGCAGAAAGGTTCCAGTGCCATGCCGCACAAGCGCAACCCGATCACTGGGGAGCGGCTCAGCGGACTAGCAAGAGTGATCAGGGGGCACGCCATCACCGCCATGGAAAATGTCGCCCTATGGCACGAGCGCGACATCTCGCACTCGTCGGCGGAGCGGATCATTTTCCCTGATGCCTGTATCCTGTTGGACTACATGCTTGCCACCATGACGAAGCTCGTGGACAAGCTCATCGTTTACCCTGAAACGATGGAGCGCAACCTTTGGAAGTCTAAGGGGCTGTTTTTTTCGCAGAGCATTTTGCTGGCACTGACCGAAAAAGGGATCGAGCGCAAGGTGGCCTACGAGATGGTTCAACGCGCCGCCATGCTCTGTTGGGAAGGGGCGCGGAGCGGGCGCGAAGGGGCAGAGACGCTATTGCCGCACTTCCTGAAGCTGAGCGATGAGATACGCGCCGTGCTGGGAGTGAAAGGAATCGAAAAAGCCTGCTCCCTAGACCGCCACTTCGCCCATGTGAAAAAGACCTTCAAAAAGCTGGGCATTTAAGGTCAGTTGGCCGTTTTTCAGAAAAAATCGGTGGAATGATTCTTGGGGCATCACCGTGTTTTTTAGCCATGCGGATCGAAAATTTTAAAAAAGTTCAAAGGATCATCCAGCTTCGTTCGTCTTTTAAAGTAAACCATGCATTGGAAGGAGGATTCTGCGGAGGAAGGAGATTTATTGCGCAATGCTTTGGCTGGCTGCGAAAAGGCTTGGGCAGACCTGTTTCGTATGCATTACCACAGGGTTTATGCGTTCGCGTTCAGGTCAGGGTTGAGTGCGGAAGATGCTGAGGATGCGGCACAAGAGGTTTTCGTGAAAGCTGCACGGTATCTGGAGACATTCAAAGGGGATTCTGCTTTCAAAAACTGGCTTTACGGGATAGCCCACCACGCAGTGATGGATTTATTGAGAAAACGGGGGCGGCGCGAAGTTTTGCTTGAACGGCTGCACGAAAATGACACGACATCAAAATGTTCAGCAGCGGCAAAACATACAGAAGTGGGGGATGTTTTAGGGCAGTTGCCAGATGATTTGCGCATGGCGGTAGTGCTTATTTATTACGAGGGAAAAACGCATAAAGAGGCATCCAAAATAATGGACTGCGCGGAGACGACTGTCTCATGGAGAATTTACATAGCCAAGAAAAGGCTGAGGAAACTACTAGAAAAAAGGGGCTAAATGAAAGACGATCCGATCGAAAAATATTTGGTGAAATTAGAAGTGCCAACACCGCAGCAAGAAGCTGTCGAGAGGGCGTTGCACCGCTCTACATTGGCGTTCAAAAACAGGGTGGAACCCAAAATTACGCAGCGCGAAAATACAGTCTTTAAATGGTTTGAAAAATACTATTTAGCAGTAGCTTTTGCCATCGTTTTTGCCGCGTTTGCCAGTTTTTTCCCGTGGGCTGAGAGAGTGTGTCCAGCAGCATCTGAAACCAGTGATCTGCTTGCTATCTACAGTGAAGTCAAAATGCTGTTTCAAAATAACTTGGTGGCCGTCTTGCTACAGGGTAGTGAATTGAAGGTGCAGCTTGGTGTGCCGAGGAATGTCGCGGGTGCTAGAGTTATGTTTGTGGAGTTTAGTCGCGGAGACGAGAAAATTAAAGTTTTATGCCTTGAAGGAAGTGCTTTGCGCGTCCCGCTCCAAGGTAAAGTCCAGCCAGTGCTTGAAGCTATGCCCACCGCAGATGGAGGAGTTATTTTGATGGGAGACTCTTTCGTCTGGAGCCGCGCCATGCCGCAGACGATCAACGGCTACAACATCAGCGCACGCCTACTGTGAAACCAGCATTCCTGCTTTTATTGCTTTGCTGCGCGGACTTGCTCTTCGCTGAAAGTGCTGCTCGTCCAGTTTGCATCACGCCGCTTTCCCCAGCCAGTGTTTCGGGTGGCGGAACTTTATGCGTCTGGGCGGGGGCTTCTATGGATGTTGATTTGCTCGTGGAGGCGGAGCCGAAAAAAACTGTGGATATTTCAGCCGACATGATAGTGGTGACGGACGGCCTTGCAGCCAAGGTTTCCGTCTCGTTTCCAGTGGTCAAAGGAGTGCAAGGGTGTAGGCGGGTGCGGTTTGCCTTGCCTGTGCCTGACTGTGTGGCACCGCAAAAATTTGTTGTCCGCTTTTTTGCGAACGCCGACAAAAATCCGGCAGCGCATTTTTCATTCGTGGCTGTGCCCGAGCAGTCCGCAGCGGCAGAAATGGCAAAAGCCCGCGAGAGCTTGCAGCAGGGCGGTGGCGGCATTCAGCGGATGGTGGCGGCGGTAAACTTTCCGTCCGATTGGGTGTCTGTTTTAGAAAGATACGGTTTTTGTGTGATCCGTGAAGAACAGTTGCCGCAATCGCCTGATCCAAGCTCGCTCTACTTGCTTTTCATGCGCGATGAAGAAGTGCAGCCGTGGCTCAAAAACCACAAAGCCGATTTGTCAGCAATAATCATCAGGCAGGCAATGCCAGAGAATAAATCTCTTTCGCCAGATGTGTGGAAGACAGTCGTTTCCGGCAACGGTGTTTTCACAGAAATACCAGAGCAGCTTTTGGATTTAAAGAGCCCGCAGGCCCATTATCTTTTGGCATCTTCTCTTCAATTCATCATCAACCAAAAAACAAAGAAAGAAAAACAACCATGAAAAAAATCCAATCATTTTGGAGCCAACGAACTCTCCGAATTCTCTTAGCGGGATGCCTGATTTCAGGCGCATTGTCCGCTTCCGATCAAGCACAGGCACAAGAAGGAGGCTCGCTCGAACGATCCCCCATCGCCGCCGCCGTTCTGGATTTCCAGGGGAGCAGTGAGATATTCAGAGATAAGGGCAAAGACATCGCGATTCTATTGAATGCCGAGTTGTCCAAAAACCTCTCCCTGATTTTGGTGGAACGCCAAGAACTAGCCGCCATCTTGGGTGAGCAGGAGTTGGGCAAGGGAGGGTTCACCACTCCAGAATCAGCGGCCAGAGTCGGCTGTCTGACTGGTGCCAAGGTGCTCATCACTGGACGCGCTTTTACCTCTGGTTCCACCAAAGGATACATTGTCGCCAAGGTCATCAGCACCGAGACAGGCAGGGTCTTTGGAGAAACGGTGAGCTTCGACATGGGCACCTCCATGATGCAACCACAAGGGAACTACAACTTAGATAGCGAGGTGAGTTCTCTGGCAGGTCGGATCAATTCCATCATCGCGCAAAACAGCACCGTTCTGTTAGCCAAAGCGGAAAAGCCCGATGAACGCCTCGCTCGTCTCGCCAAACTGGTCGAAGGGAAGAAATTGCCTCGGCTCATTGTGAGCGTGAGCGAAAAACATATACAAGGCTCTGTTCCCGATCCAGCGGCACAAACAGAATTGATCTTCTACCTCCAAAAGTTGGGTTTTTCTGTGAATACAACCGACTCCACTGAAGGGGATGTCAAACAGCCTACCATCAACATATCGGGAGAAGCCTTTAGCGAACGCGGTGCTCAGCGTGGCGGATTGGTCGCTAGCCGAGCGCGGGTAGAAATCCAGATCACCCGCCTTTCGGACGGAAAATTGCTCGGGGTAGATCGCCAAGCGGATGTGGCCGTGGATGTGGCAGAATATAGCGCTGGCAAGGCCGCGCTGGAAAATGCCGCCCGCCGCCTCTTGGACAGGATCGTTCCCAAATTGATAGAGAAATAACGGCACCCTATTTCCGTGATAGCGCGTGTCGTCGTCGCATGGCTTTGTCTGTGCTTGGGTTGTGCCTATGCCGCCGAAGCGCAGACGAAACTTGCCGTGATCGGGCTTGAGCCTACTGAGGACAACTTGGCGGTGATGCTCACCGCCGAGTTGTCTCGTTCTAAAGAGATCGCCTTGGTTGAGCGCGATCAATTGAATGAAGTCATTCGTGAGCGGGGACTGTCCGACTTGATCCGACAAGGCGATTACACGAAAGCGGGAAAACTGTTGGGGGCAGACGCCCTCCTGATTCTGCAACGGCAATCTCTCTCTAGCTCGGAGGGGGCGAAAGAAGCGAAAGACAAAAAACCGACTTTGCTTCTGGCTCGGCTCGTTGCCGTTGAGACGGGGGTGATCGTCGCACAGGCGCAACAGCCCGCCAGCGATTCTCCGTCGGAGCAGTCCAAAAACATCTCCGTCCAGATCGTCCCCAAGCTTCCCAAACTGACTGCGATTTCGAGAAAAACAGCGGTCGCCATTTCACTGCTCGGTTTGCGCTTCGAGTCCGATGCCAAAGGCATCAGATCCTTGGAGCGTTCGATCAATACTCTGTTGGCATCACGGCTGATCTGCGAGCCGGAAGTGCTGGTGCTGGATCGCTGGAACATGGAAAAGCTCTCTTGGGAAAAATCGCTGGCAGATGGATGGGAGCAAAAACCGTTCTGGACAGGAAGCTATCTGCTGGATGGCAGCATCAAAGATGCGGGCGACCAATGGGAGGTGAAGGCGCGGCTACGGAGCGGGAGCAAGAGCAAGCCCTCGGAGATCGTGGTGTCGTCGGAAAAAGAGGATTTGGCGGGGCTGGCTGACAAGCTGGTAGAGGAGTTGAAGAAAACGATGAAACTTGTGTCTGAGCCACAGCCATGGGATGCCATGGCCGAGGCTGAAGCCTACGCCAATCTAGCGCAATGGGCCTTACAGCACTGGCTAATTGGCGATGGAATATCGGCCATCGAATCGGCATTTGCTTTAGGAGTAAAAAACAAAAAACACAAAATTACAAGGATAAGAGCATACGGCTTAGACGCCTTCCCTTTAGACTTTTTATCTAGTTTTACAGATGATAAAATACCGATCGACATCCGTATTCTCGAACACAAAAACATGGCGCGGCACATTGACTCTGCATGCCAGATGCTTGCACTGGCATCCGAATACATTTCTTGCACTGAGAACTTTGCCGCGCAAAGTGAAGCTCCGTCTCAGGGTTTCAGGTGGAATCCTGAAAAATGGTTGCAGGAAGACAAATTCTTTCTTGCGAAAAAAGTTTTGCTTTCCGCTTCATACACTTTGGCTTTCTCGTTTGAAACTGGATACTATAAGGACGATCCAGATCGTCCGGCCAGACTTCGCGCGTCAATTCTATCATTGTTTGGGAAAATAATAAAAACACCGAGGGACAAACCAGAAAATGAATTGAATTCTACCGATTCTATTTTTGAAATATATTTTGAAAACATGGCCTTTTGGAAGGAAACACCAGAGGAGGCAATTGGCGGGTATTTGGGTTTGCTGTATCCAGATGAAAACAAATCATCGGAAACAACAAAACCGCATGGCACGGTTTTGCGCAGACGATTGCCATCTCGTCCTTATATGCCGATTTTAGATTTAGATGAATTAAAAGCGAAAAAATGGTTGTATTTACCCAAGCGGCGGCTGGTGGATTGGCAAACAGGTGATGAGAAAAAAATGGGTTTGCTTTGGAGAAAGTTTACCGAAGATTTGATCAAGTCTGAAAACCCGCTGAGATGTGGAGATGGGCTGGCACTGAAATACGAATCGCTTTCCGGAGTAGAAACCCAGGAGGCACTCATGCAGGAAAGCATTGTTTTTTTAGAGAAAAACAAAAATTTTTTCATAGGTAAAGATGCTGAGTTTGCCAGTGGCAAACTCATCTTGAGCAGTCTGTTTAGAATATTTGTTGATATATTTGCGAGGCAAACAGAGTCAGGAAAAAACATGCAGTTGATGCTGGCATCAACTTTTTGCGACATTATACGAAACGCCCCAGATTTGAGAAAGGATGTGATAGGTATTTTCCCGTATTCTGCCGAGAATTCAAGGAAAAAAAATAGCATTTCTACAGAAAGCGGGTCCATGCTCCAAAAAGCGATTATTGATGCGTCTTCTGAGAATAACAAAACGCCGCTATCAAATTCCGAAGCTAACACATTGCTAGGTCATCTGTATGAATTGTGGCCGGAAATAAAGCCATCAATAAAAGATGTTCCCCTAGAAAATAATGAGCTTTTGATCACGCGCTATTGGCACCCGCAGACTTGGGCCAACAGTTCGCCAAACAAAAAAGATGTCAACCCATACACCAGTGAAATCGTGTTTGCCGAAGACAAGATTCTGGTTTTTCACAAAAAAGACAAACTTTACGCTGTAGAACCTACGACATTCCGTTCTGAAGTAATAGAGAGGCAGATGAATTCTCCATCGCAAAATGGAAAGCGCATTTTCTTCAAAATAACGCCAACAACCATGTTTTTCAATTATTATCACTCGACTTTTCTTATTGCTACGGATGTAAAAAACAGAACAGGCGCATTTGACTTTCCTTTCAGAAAACAACTTGCTCGCGTTCATGACAAACTATACTTCTTTTACGGTGCGCCCAATTTAAAAACTATAAGCACTGATGACCGATATCAATCAGAAGCGGGGATTGAAGAAATAGATGCTGAAGGAAACACTATAAGGAAACTGATAAGCAGTCGTCGAACTCCTCCTGAAAACTCCTTGGATGGAACACCATTTAAACCGTGGATTGTTTATCCTGGCCCAAACAAAAGCGTCCATTTTGGATTGTCTGTAAAAGGGGTGGTCATTCTATATCGCCCGACCGCATCAGGCTCTGACTGGGAGCAATATTTCAGGTTCAATCATCCTAACGAAATAAACTATTGCCCAGAAAATAATGGGTTGCTTATTGTTGAAAAAAAAATCGTTTGGATACCCTCTCAAACAGGGATGCCTGAAATTCTTTTGTCTTCTAATCCAAAATCGTTGTCCTCTGCCCCGGCTAGATGGCCTTACCCGGATGATCTCCCGAGCTTGTTCAGCATGAGTGGGGGGTGCGCAGTGTTTGATGGGAAAAAATTAACATTGCTTGTAAACAAGACAAAAGATCGTTGGCCGATAAAATATTCATTTTATATTTTTACCGAAGGAGAGAGCAATCCGGTTCAAATACCAGTTAGATTTCAGATGCCACCCAAGGAGGAGTCCTATTTTGCAGACAATCTAAAACAACTTGAAAATGAAATACATCCAACAAAATTAATATGGACTCCATACGGGCTTGTGATTCATGGGAATGCTATTAAAAATCAAGGCTTCTGGTTTGTTCCAAACGAGGATTTGGAAAAATATATCAAGCTCAACCAATGAAGATGTGGAGAAAATATCTGGTTGGGCGAATGGTAAGAACGGTTCTTAAGTTTTTTTCTGTGCTCGTTTTCTCTTTGTGGGGATGGGTAACATTTTGTTTTCCGTGGGCGTCGTGCTGGGCATCTCCAGACGAACAGAAACCTCGCATAGCCATCGTAGGCTCCCCTGAATGGAGCGATTTGCTGACTGCGGAGCTTTCTTCAGCCGGAGCGAGTTTGGTCGAACGGAGCCAGATCGAATTGATCCTGAAGGAACAAAATTTGCAGGCGAACCGACTGACTGCGGAAAACAGCGTTCGCTTGGGCGGCTTGCTCGGTGCCGATGGCTTTCTCTTTCTTTCGCGGGAAAAGGATGCGTGCAAGGCGAGATTGGTACAGGTGCATCTCGGCGTGGTGATCGCCATGGTTCATGCCGTCCCTGACCCGTCTGGAAAAACGGATGCGAAATGGCTCATGCAACAACTCTCGGAGCAGATCGCCCCGCTCTTGTCAAAATTGCAGATTGATCAAAGCTCCGCAGTGCCCGTCACGCTGGCGGGATTTCACCCCCGTATGGACGCTCAGAAAACAGGTGGGGCAGAAGCGGTCTTGAGCCTCATGCTGAGGGAGCGGTTGGTGAGGTCGGAGAAGGTTTTTGTATTGGAACGCTGGCGGCTCGAAGAACTGGAGTGGGAAAAGAAGCTGGCAGATTCCCAGGCCGATTTTTGGAGTGCCGGGTGTCTCGTGGACGGCGAGATTTGGACTGAAGGCTCTCAACTAAAATTGCTGGTTCGCCTCAAGATGGGCGGGTCAAAAAAAGAGGAGACATTTTCTGTGACTGGCAGGAGAGACACCTTGCCTCAAGTGGCGGAAACGATCCAAAAGGAAATTCTCAGTCGGTTGAAAGGTCAGACGGGAAAAGTTCGTCCTTGGAACGCTCAAGAAGAAGCCCAGATCTTTTTACAAGAGGCGCGATTTTGTGAAGTGAACGGTCTTTACGCGAGGGGAGTCGAGTTGTCTGAAACGGCTTGGGTGCTGGGTTTGACGGATGCCGAGGTGCAGAGATTGCGCATCCGACTTTGTGGCAAGGCAGCAATAGTGACTCATAGAAGAGGAGCACCATCTTCTTCTTTACATGAAGGAATGGCTAGCGGATACCGCACTTACAAACAGAAATTCTTTGCTCCGTGGATGGAATCTGTATGGGCGGAGGTCTCTGGAGACCTAGAGAGACGGATGCACTGCGCCCTCCGCGCGGTAGAACTTTATCGGGAATTACTCGAAAAGATGCAGGCAGACGACCCCGATCTCACAAAAGGGGCTGGCATATTTCTATTGAACCCATCCCGTTTATTGAATTTTTGTTATCACACGCACTACGGCGATACGCATCCAGACGAAGTGTCGCATTTGAGGGAGTTGATTCGTTCTACGGCAGAAAAAGAGCGGTCGCTATTCCAAGAAAAAAAGCCGCCTTTGAAGGTCTATCAAGTGAGGGCGGTCTATGGGGCACTCTGGCAAAAAAATCTGGAGGCGGCGGCACTATTTCTCGGCGATTTTTGGACAATAGAGATGGAGGCGTTTCCCCACCATGGAATGCCCCAGTATCTTATGGACAGTTGTTTCATGCAGGGTGAAGGCAATCTTTTCTTCCAAACAGTTCCTTTTCTGCCTCTCTGGCAAGCGGGCGAACGGGCCCAATATGGCAAACATGCCACGCAGGTATTTGAGCGACTAGCCGCTTCCCCAAAACTATCCACTCGGCTGCTGGCATGGATCATGAAGTATGAATGGTTGGAAGAATCCTGTTTAGAAGAAATAGCCCAAATGCTCTTTCAGGAAAAGGACGCACTGGCGAATGAGACTAGCGGATTTTTCTTTGAGGAAATCACCAAGCTGTCTCCTCTGAGTCGGGAGTTGTCGAAGCACATTTTAAAAAGTGCCACCCAAAAAGTGCATAAGACGATTTTGGAATATTTTTCTCCCCACCCATCGAGTTATCAGGGGCGGGAACTTTCAGCCAAAAATGAACGAGAGACTGTGCGGGAGAATATTGCCGCGCTGGAAGGTTATCTGGAAAAAAGGCGTGGGACAAAAAATTTTCATGTGAACGAGGCGGGGATGCTTCATTTTCTCATCAACCAATTGCACCAGATTTCATCGTATGAATTTCTGACCAGAGAGAAAGTGATATTGGGGGCAAAGAAATGCTGGAGTTTTTCAGAAAAAAAAGAGGGGCAAGAGAAAAAAGAGTTTGTGGGTTTTCGTGTTTTCAAGGGGATGATTTTAGTGGGTTTTCAGGAGGGCGATCAAATAGGTGTCTTACGAGTGGACACAGCGACCATGCAGGCAAAAGAGTTGTCTAAAAAAATATTTTTACCTCCTCCAGAAAATTTTCAGAGCCATTGGCTATTTGCGTGTTCCGATAAATACGCCGTATTTGCAAAAGATGGTATTCGCGTTTTAGATTTGAGAAAGAATGTTTGGAGTGAATTGTCCCTTCCTGATGCTCCCTATCAAAAGCTTTGGGTAAAAGATCAGGTGTTGCTTGCCAGTTGGGGCGTTTCACAAAAGAAGACGGGGCTTTTGCGCGTGGATTTGTCCACGGGAGAGAATGAAATCATCGTGGATGCCGACCGCATCCCAGCACAAAGTCCACTCGATGTTTTAGGCAGGGTGGATATCCGGCAAGTAGATGTGGTTGACGGAGACAATATGTGTATCAGTGCTTCGATCTCTGGAAGAGACGAGAAATCGAATACAGCAGAACCTAAAATCTATATTTACTCTTCTTCCCAGCGGAGTTGGAAAGATGTCTCTTCGGATATCGGAGACACCTTCATTTGTGATCAGGGACGGCTACTGTTTTCTAAATATCACTCAGGTCATGGCATCTACCTTTGGGAAAAACAGGGAGACGGTAACTGTTACACCCGCCTGATTGACTCGTGGCCGCACGGGGTTTTTTCCGCAGATAACGAACCCCTATTTGATGTGGAGCCTGTTTTGAAAGAGACTCGGTTGTCCCCCTTGGCGTATGATGGCAAGCGATTGGTTTTATTGGCATACGACTATTATCCTACTGGAGGGAATCCGGCGTTGGTGATCGGTGACTTGCGGGCGGGGGAACCGTGGATTATACCTTTAACAATGGAATCTGCGGAAAATAAAAACACGCGAAAGAGTAGCATGCAGTATGATCGCTCACTCAGATGTCTGGGTGATCCACAACAATCAAAACACACAGGTTTTTCTCAAGAGGGTTTATCGGTTTGCTCAACATTGGATCTCGAAGGAGTATTTCTATCAGGGAACGAGATCGAGGAATATATCCAGACACAGTGTCCCGAACCACTCATGCCAGCGATTCTCCCCCGCTCCCGTTCTGGATCGGGGAAGGTGTCTGTGACCCTATCAACGGTGCCAGATGGCTCAGAAATCCGCTACACACTCAATGGTAGTGAACCCAATGAAAAATCACCGCTTTACCAAAAGCCGCTGGAGGTTGGACGCCCGTCAATCGTTCGAGCCAGAACTTTCAAGAAGGGTTATCCACCGAGCAAAATAGCTGCCGCCCGCTTTGATTTGCCTCTGTTGGGCAAGGAACCATCGGGGCTTGTGGCTGGCTTGATCGCCAAGCAATACGAGGGACACTGGGAAGAGATGCCAGATTGGTCGCAACTCAAACCATCGTCCACGACGGTGTCGGCCAACTTGACCCCGCCCGCCGACAAAGAAGACTCTTACGGGATGGTCTATGAAGGGTGGCTCGATATTCCTGAGGATCAAATATATGTCTTTGCATTGGCCGCATGGAGACATTGCCGAGTTTATTTACATGATCGTCTGGTGCTGGAACAGGGTAGCTGGCGTTTTACCGAACAAAAATGGACTGCCGTGGCCATGACGAAAGGAAAACACCCGATACGGATAGAGTATTTGGATGCGAATAAAGACAGCGGAATCAAATTTTTGTTTTCGGTAAAAAATGGAACTATGCAACCTGTGACAGACTCTATGTTCTGGCATAAAGAGGAATGATTATATAACAAAATTTATATCTTTAACGGATGATGACTTATTTAGATTATATTAAAATGAAACTATTAACAAAGGGAGCTGCCCCGTTTCGTATGAATAAGAATACTATAACACTACTTTCCATTGTTGCGGGCGTGGCCATGATGGATTTTCTTTTTTGGAATCATCCTGTCGGTTGCTCTTTGGGAGTAATGGTGGCTGCTTTGGTGGCACTAATTATCATAAACCGCCCTTCCTTGAAATGGGGGGCGGCAAGCGTTTTTTCATGCCTGCTGCTGCTCTCTTCTGGATTGCAGTCGGCTATTAAAGTCAATTTTTTCAACTGCATAGTCATATCGGTGCTGCTGCTGAATTTCACCCTCATTACTTTCTACAGAAAAAGCCTTCTAACTATAGGTCTTAAAAAAATATTATTGCCGCCGCTATTATGGCTCTCTTTCAAGTTTGCAGTAAAAAAGGGTTGAGGAAAAGGGTGTAGAATGGCATGGATTGAGGATGAAAACGAATCTACAAGTT
>JFJP01024052.1_pt1 | contig 14105 bp, 11 predicted proteins | sample 431651 | NCBI WGS metagenome assembly JFJP01 (sample SAMN02602958, study PRJNA72255) | Microbial mat metagenome, whole genome shotgun sequencing project. | biome: fresh water; feature: sink hole; material: water; isolation source: purple microbial (photo- and chemosynthetic) mats found in... | reverse complement strand
TTTTTTACCAATATCCATCATCGCTTTAAGATTAGAAGCGCTTAACGCAAGGTTTTCAACTTCGAATTTTGAGACCATATCTTTGGCTAATAGTCTCTGGTGGCGTTCAAGATTGAGCAGGGCATTGTTATATTGATTGGTGTACATCTGCTCATTGAGCTCTGCTTGCGCGATGCTAAGCTCCACCTGCGCTTTTGCCGTATCGATCTCTTTTGAGTCAATACTATAAAGCACATCGCCTTTTTTGACGATGCTTCCTTCTTTGACATAAACATCTTGCACAAAACCCATGTAGCGGCTGGTGAGGCTCTTTTGATTTTCAGACATGACCACACCACCTAGTGTGAAGGAGCCAGCATAAACCCCGCTAAACAGGCTTAAGACAAGTAGGCCTTTTACAGATAAATTCTTCACAGTTCATCCTTATGTATCATCATTTCGCGCTCAAATATTTTTTCATTGCGTCTGTTTTGAAGCTCTTTTAACGTGAGTCTTTTTTGAATTTCATCGGATTGTTTGATAAGCACTTCATGAATGGAGACAAGTTTTTCGGCATACCGTCCTGCATAATTTTCATAAATCGCTTGAGCCAATGCCACCTCATTTTTAAGACTTTCAATGGCAAACGCATCATTTTCAATCTCACGTGTCATTTTTTTCCATTGCAATACCGTGGCTTTTTGGGCAAGGAAAAAGTTTTGCTTCGCCTTTAAAAGTTCTACACGTGACTTCTCTAAGGCATTTTTGTCGCTGCCTCCGTTGAAGAGATTGAGCTGGACGTGAAGTCCGATGGTGTAACTTTCTTTGTCGTGAAAATCATTTAAAAACGCATTATCACCACTGGCATAACGGGCAAACGCACCTACTTTGGGTAAGAAAGCACCTTCACTCATGGCCACAGACAAAGCAGAAACATCAACCCCCTTGGAGGCTTTTTGAATGTCAATATTGCGCTCCAAAACCTCTTTTTCTTCCCCTAAAAAGTACGTCACCTCTTCATCGACACTGACAATGGCTTCGACGGTTTCGTTGAGCAAAAAAGAGAGAAAATCAAGCAACAAAGCATGCTGCGCGTTGGTGTGATGCACCAAGCGTGCCACATCACTTTTCCGTGCTTTCACCTCAAGGAGATCAACATTTTTAGCATAGCCCTCCTCGTAGAGTGCTTGGGTTAGGCGTTCCATTTTGTCCGTATTGGACGCTATGATAGAAAGCTGTTCAAGATGGTTTTGCACTAACGAAAGGGTGTAAAATGTTTTTTTAACTTCAAATGTTTTTTGCAGCAGGGCTTTTTGCGTGTCCAAGTGCTTGAGTGTTTTTAATGCTTCCATCATACGTTTTCGAGCTTCCATCTGCCCACCACTGTAGAGTGGGAGTTTATACTCTAGGGCTGTTTGAAAGAAGGTGTGTGCTTTGGGATTATTAAGCGTTTCAGGGGCAAAATCACGTTCAATCACCACCTCACGAGATTGTAGCTTAAAGCCAAAAACAGACAAGGCTTCGTTGGATCTTAACGCCGATTGGGAGACATCGAGTGTACCTAGGTCACTGCCTTTGGCGATGGCTACTTCGTATGAGGCTATTTGCTCATCCATACGTGCGATTGAAAGTTCAATGTTGTTATGCCTAAGCTTGGTAAGCGCTTCGCTTAAACTCACCGTGTGTGCGCCCAAAAGCCAAGGCTGAATCAGAAGAATGAAAAAAATGAGTCGCATGGCCTACCTTATACTCAAAATGAATAGACTTCTTGCAAAACTCATTTTGTAAGAAGTAAAAGCACCAAAGGTGCGCGGGCGCTCTGCTGAAGAGAACCTAGTGTTAACGTAGTTTCTAGAGCTTTGCTTTAGAAACGTGTCTAGACTTCTCGCAGTTTTGCAAGAAGTCTAATAGAAGATGGTATCGTAGTTAGGATGGGACTTTATTGATTGCTTCAAACTAAGCCCCATCTTTTAGCAAGCCATAAAGCTAGAAAAATTTTTGTTTCAGTTTGAAAAATAGACGAATCGTAATGAATTGCACATACGCAAAAGGAGCCATCATTGCAAAGTACGCGACCGAATTGGCATCAATGACCTTATTGGGGATGAGGCCCGTGTGGATAAAAAACATTCCAAAGACCATCAAGGCAACCCCTGGACAAATTAACGCAAAGCTAATGGGTGAACGGTTTTCGGACTCCACAAACGTTTCAAAGTAGCCAATGTGTTTCATAACTTTATAGCCAAGTATCCCAAAGATAAGCTGCAACGAGAGAATGAAACTCCCAAACGTAAACAGCGATGAATACTCAAGCTTTTGGTCAAAATGGTGATCCAATCCAAAGCTAATGCGAATGTACGTAATCCCTAAAAGTGTCAAAATAGGAATCATAATCCAAAGCGAAGGGCTGGCTTCTTTCGCGATACCGTGTTGTAAAATATTTTGAAATCCAAAGATAAGCTTCATCACCAAAAGTAAAAGGGCGATGGAGGCAAAAAAGATAGAACTAAAAATGCCTACCGCATTCACTGTTAAATTCTGGCTCATAGCACCTGGGGCTGCCAAACCAACGGCGATCATCGAAAAAGCAAAAATGGAAATCATTTGTGAAAGATTGTTGTTTGCTGCAAAATCAAAATCACCTTTAATAATCAGCCTTGAAAAATAACGCATAAAAATCTGAAGCGCATAAAAGCCTGCTGCCAAAAAACCAGCGATAGCAAAAGGAAAAAGATACTCTACAATCGTCCAAAGTTTTGGCACAAACAACGCCCCTAAAACAAAGCAGACATTGATGGTCATGCTCAGCGTCAAAGGAATGGCCATAAGATTGACTTCAGCGTTACTGGTGATCAACGCTTGGTAGGCGGGTGATTTTTTGTAAATGTTAAATTGTTTAAAATTCCATACGAGAAGTTTAAAGTGGTATCCTGCCAAAACGATAATGCCTAGTGCGGCAAATGCGCTTACGAACGAGAGCCAATCCCCACGTAGCAACGTGGGATAAAAAAAGTCAAAGGTGGTCATTGGAACACCCTTGTGTGGAATCATAAACATCACATACATGTAAAAGGAAACGGATAAGCCCCCAGCGCCCAAAGCGGATAAAAAACAGATCGGTGAAAACTTTTCACGAAGCATCGTCGTCTCCATTACAGTACTGCGTACTCAACCCATACGCAACTCTCAAGCTTATTGAGTCGCGCAATGATCTCTTTATCGATATGGCTATCCAGCAAAATCACCGCCATAGCAAACTGATGCGCCCCACGGCCCAATCTAAAGTCGGCAATATTGATGTTTGATTCTGCCAAGATAGACGTAATCTTAGCGATAACACCGGGAACGTCATGGTTTTTAAAGATAATCATCTTACCTTTTGGTTTGAAATCAAATTTAAAGTTATTGATGCCGACGATGCGTTGTTCGTCTTCACCAAACACCGTACCGCTAATGCCGATGACATCTTTTTCCGTTGTCAACGTGAGTGTAATGCGGTTTTTGTAGCCGCTTAAACTGCTGACCACTTCATGCTTGGTTTCGATGCCTTTTTCTTTCGCAACAAAGGCTGCATTAACGTAATTGACTTTGTCTTCAACGATATCTTTGAGTGCGCCCACGATACCAAAGGTTAAGAGTGATTTTCCAAAACTGCCAATCTCACCTTCAAGCTCTAACCGAATGGATTTGATGGCGGAGCGATTCAATTGCGCTGCTAAAAAGCCCATTTTTTGAACCAATTCTAAATATGGCACTACAAAAGAAGGTAAATCTTCTGCTTTAATCGGAAGATTCAGTGCATGCGGGTAGCTAATACCCCGTGCCGCAGAAATCGCATTTTCAGCCGCTTGAATGGCTATTTTTTCTTGAGATTCTAAGGTATTTGCCCCTAAATGCGCTGTCACACATACGTTTTCTAAGTCTAATAAGGGATGGCTTGTTGCAGGCTCTTTTGAAAAAACATCAATCCCGGCAAACGCTATTTTACCGCTTTTGATACCATCAAACAGGGCTTCTTCGTTGTAAAGACCCCCTCGCGCGCAATTGACTAAACGTACGCCCTCTTTCATACGCGCAATCTCTTCGTGTGAAATCATATTGGTCGTTTCTTTATTTTTGGGCGTATGAATGGTGATAAAATCACAGCTTAAAATGTCTTCAAAATTTTCCGTGTACGTCATGCCCAAGTCGGTGACTTTCGAAGAAGGAATATACGGGTCATACGCAACCACTTCCATACCAAAGGCCTTGGCACGAATGGCGACGCGGCTTCCGATATTTCCAAATCCGATAACACCCAAACGCTTGTCACACAACTCAACGCCATACCATTTTTCTCGGTTCCAGACGCGGTCGAGTTTGAGATGGTTGTTGGCATTGGTGAAGCTTCGCGCGGTGCCGAGCAAGTGAGCCATGGTCAACTCCACAGCAGCAATGGTGTTAGCCGTTGGAACATTCATCGCGATAATGCCACGACGGGAACAGCCTTCTTGATCCACGTTATCGACACCCACACCCGCTCTTACAATCGCTTTGAGATGCGTGGCCGCATTCAGAAATTTTTCATCCACATCGGTTGAACTGCGCGTTATAGCGACATCGGCATCGCCCACAATGGCCAAAAGATCTTCTTTGGACATTGAAACAGCATCAACAACCTCAATGTCTTCTTCAAGGCGTAAAATTTCAAACCCTTTTTCATGAATTGCATCACAGACAATAATCTTTTTTTGCTTCATAACCAAACCTCAACAATTTTTGATTTTATATCGTATTTTTCTAATTCTACTACGACTTTTTCAAGCGCTTTCTCACTTTTTTCTTGTACATAGATGAAAGGGGCTTTTTCCTCTTTAACCACCATGTATGAAAGTCGGAGGGCACTGAGCGTTTGAACAACACAAAAAACCGAGTACCTGTCTATCCTATCGATGACCAGCCTATAGGTTTTGACCTTATCACCACTGATGCCGTGAAGGTCGATTTGCATAAACAGTTCATTGACGGGAAAAATAAACTCTCTGGCATCTTTATGTGCTAGTTCTTTGACCCACTCTTTCTGAGCCGAAAGAGGAGATTCCGCAGGGGGAATGGAAGATTGTTCCTTGGCAACATCCATTTTAACTTCGATGCTTTGGTTGAGGAGCTTGTACATAAACAAACTCATCCCTGCAAAGAGAAGCGCAAACAGTGTGCCAAGGATTTTTTTGTGCATGGCTTACTTCAGTTGATCTTTAAGGATATCCCCAAGCGTCATTTTTTCTTCTTTATTGATTTCTTTAAGCGCTTCTCTTTCTTTGAGTTTCGATAAGCGTCTTACGGAAAGGCGGATACGATTTTTCTTATCATCAATAAAGGTAATAGCCGCTTCGATTTCATCACCGATTTTTAAATCAGCTTCGCTTACTTGACCAAGGTCTTCTTTACGAATGAGGGCATCCACATTGTCTTCAAGCTCTACAAAAATACCAAATTCTTTGATATCTCTGATTTTACCATGAACGATGTCACCGTTTTCGTGTGATTTTGCATATTTTTGGATTGGGCTGTCTTCGAGCTCTTTTTTGCTCAGAGACACTTTTTCGCTCTCTTCATCAATTTTAACAATTTTAACTTCAACCTCATCGCCTACAGCAAACAGTTCTTTGCATTTGTTGTTACGATCCCATGAAGCATCTTCATTGTGTAAAAGACCCTCTATGCCACCAATTTTCAAAAAGGCGCCAAATGCCGTAATGGTAGTTACCGCACCCTTAACCACATCACCCACTTTGAATTTTTTCATAAAATCATCAAATGGCTTTGGAAGGACATTTTTTAAAGAAACACGTAAACGACGCTCTTTGGCATCAATTTCAATGACTTCAACATCCACCACTTGACCTTCTTCAATGTAATCACGTGGGTGTTTAATGTTTTTATCCCAAGAAATTTCAGAGATATGCAAGAAGCCTTCGATGTCATTGCCCAAATCAACAAACGCACCGTATGGCTCAATGTTGCTAATGGTTACTTGAATCGAATCACCAACTTCTAACTCATCCTTAATCTCATCCCAAGGATCTGGCATAGCCGCTTTGATGGAAAGAGAAAGGTGACGCTTGTCTTTGTCGTATTTAATGGCTTTAACCTGAATGGTTTCGCCCTCTTGGTAAATGGTTCCAGGATTAACCGGACCTTTGTAGCTGATTTCAGAGTAATGCACCAAACCATCGATACCACCCACATCAACAAACATACCGTAGGTGGTAATTTTTTTGATGATACCTTCAACGACTTCGTTACGATCGATCAACTCTTGAACGATTTCTTTACGCTTTTTACGGTCATCGTCTAAGAATTTTTTACGTGAAACGATGATAGATTCTGTGTCATTGTCAATTTTAATGATTTTAACTTTGAGAGATTTTCCCACGAGTGTGTTCAAGTCTTTAACCGCTGCTTGTGAACGTGGAAGGAAAAATTCAATGCCTTCTTTGTTTTCAGCGATAAATCCACCTTTGTTTTTACCCGTAATTTTAATATCGATAGCAATATCGTCTTCTTCGTTAAACTCAGCGATAAATGCCTTGATGTGATTTTTACGAAGGGCTTTTTTGTGCGAAACAGCCGGTCTTTCATTTCTAAAGCCTGTGATGACCACAGGAATAACATCGCCTACTTTACATGTAATGTTGCCATTTTCATCCATCACTTCACTCGCGTTCAAGCGTCCCTCAGACTTCTTGCCCACGTCCACTAAAATGACGTCTTCTTTAATTGCCACTACAACACCGTTGATCAATGCTTCTCTCTCAGAATCCTTGAAAGACTCTTCCAACATTGCCGCAAAATCCATCTCCTCATGCTCGTCTGCGACGTCAGTATGAACAGTTTTGTTCGCCTCTTTCACCATATGCTACCCTTTTTAATTGATTTTTTACTTAATTTAGTGCGGTTTTAACGCAAAAGTTGTCTATTATACTTTAATTTCACTTATTTTTCCAACTATTTTTTCAATAATCCAATCCGGCGTTGAAGCACCCGCGGTAACACCGCACAGATGCTTACCTAAAAACCACTCTGGATCCAAATCATTTTCATCTTCCACGAGATAACTGTGCTCACAATATTCTTTGCAAATACTGTGTAATTGCTTCGTGTTGGAAGAGTTTTTTCCCCCAATAATAATGACAACATCTGCTTCTTTGGCCAAGGCTTTGGCGGCGTCTTGGTTCTCAAACGTTGCATTGCAAATGGTGTTGAAAACGCGAACCTCTTTGTAGCGAGACTCCAAATAATGTGTAATTTCTAAAAATTCATTGATTTTTCGTGTGGTTTGAGACACAACGGCTACTTTTTGGCCTTTGAGTTTTACCTTTTCAAGCTCTGCAATGCTTTGCACCACAACAGCCCCATGAATGGCATAGCTTGCCACCCCTTTCACTTCAGGGTGATTGGCATCGCCAAAGACGACAATTTCATACCCCTCTAAACTCATTTTTTCACAAATTTCTTGGGGCTTGGTGACATACGGACATGTCGCATCAATCACTTCGGCTTTATCGGCACGAAGCTGTTCCAAATCTTTTTTAGGAATGCCATGCGTTCGAATAATCGCCTTGGGTGCACCTTTGGCTTCTTCAATGCTGTGCAAGGTTGTGACGTTAAAGTTGTCTTTAAGCCGATTAATCTCAGCATTATTATGGATAAGTGGGCCAATGGTTACCGCGTTGGCAGCCCCTTCAGCTATTTTAATGGCACGCTTCACCCCAAAGCAAAAGCCATAGCTTTTTGCCAATTTAATCTGCATACGTGACATGTCCAATCTGCTCAAGTAAGGTAACAAAATTGGGAAAAGAGGTATTAATACACTCGACATCTTCGATTTTCATCGCTGCTTTTGTCCCTGCAATCGCAAAGCTCATAGCAATACGGTGATCACCAAAGCTGTTGATGGTAGCACTTTTCAATACGCCTCCGCTTACGTCATACCCATCTTCAAACTCTTCAACCGCAATGCCACTCAAACGCAAATTTTTAACAACGCTTGAAATCCTATCACTCTCTTTGACACGAAGTTCCTGAGCATTTTTAACGCTACTTTTACCCTTCGCGCACGCAAAAGCAATGGAAAGTGCGGGCAATTCATCAATCAACCATGCGATATTGTCTTCCACATTCACACCGTGAAGCCCTTGTCCCGTGATGGTGATATCGCCTACGCTCTCATAGCGGTTCTCTTTTTCAACAAAACAAACATCAGCACCCATACGAGCAAGCACTTTATACGCTTCTATGCGTGTTGGATTTAACAGCATGTTATGCAAGGTGATGGAGCATCCCTCATGAATCGCAGCGGCTACGGCAAAAAAGAAGCCACTGGAAGGATCACTAGGTACGGTGATATTTAAAGGTTTTAATGGGGCAATTTGAGGATGAATCGTAACCTTGAGTCCCTGGGAGACAACCTGTGCACCCATACCTCGAAGCATGCGTTCGCTATGGTCACGACTGAGTTCTGGTTCAACAAACGTTGAAATCCCATCGGCTTGCAGGGCCGCTAAAATGAGTGCGCTTTTGACTTGCGCTGAAGAAATTTTACTCTCATAATCAAAGGCTTTTAAGGTATGCCCTCTGATACCCAAAGGGGCATAATTGCCCTCACTTCTTCCCTCAATCATTGCACCAATACTGCGTAAAGGATCAGCCACGCGCCGCATAGGCCGTGAACACAGGTATTTATCGCCCGATAAGACAAAAAAGCCTTTGCATGAAGATAAAAAACCCATCAAAAGCCGTATCGCCGTTCCCGAATTACCACAATCCAAAATGGTAGGAGGCTCCGTAATCGCCTCTGGTGGCGTTATGATCAATGTTCCATCCACGCGTGTTTCTACGGTAGCTCCCAACATTTGCGCAATCGCAAGCGTACACAAGGTATCTTCCGCTTGAAGGTAATTTTTTACATGGGAGGGTTCTTGTGCCAACAGTGAGAAGATAGCACATCGGTGCGAAATCGACTTATCGCTGGCAATAGAATCAATGCTCAAGCGAAAATCTCCTTTGGGGCTTACATGTAAGGTTTTCATCGTAAGGTTATTCCAAATGTTTCACCAAGTTTTGCGAGCAATGCCTCTATCATAGACGCGATACTCTCTTCCTCCAGCGTTTTATCCATCGCATGAAACTGGAGTTTAAGCGTTAAACTCATCTTGTCTCCAAAACTCTCATGCGTGTAAATATCGATAGCGGTACACTTCACGAGCTCCACAGGAGCAATGGAAAGGATATAACGCTCAAGCGTGCCGTACTCCATCGTTGAAGGCACCATCAAACTCAAATCACGCGCGGTTGATGGGAATTTTGAGTACTCTTTGGCACTCTTTCGGCCATCGCAGAGGGCATCGAACAAGAGTTCACAGACATAAGTCTTGGGCAAATCAAGCTCTTTTTCAACTTGCACATTCACCCGTGCAATATACCCAGCACTTTTTCCCTCGATGATGACTTCTGCGGCTTCATACGGACTGCACAAACCATTAGGGCTTTTTAAAGGATTAAGGGTAAAGGCCCCTACGACACTTTGAATTTTACGGGCAAACGCAAAAAAGTCAATGGCAACGGGTTTGCCATGATTGGTAATATCGGCCAAGGATGCATCGCCACTAAAAACAAAGCCTATTTTTTTTGTTTCTTCACGGAGTGCATTAAACACGCTACCCACCTCAAAAAGGGCTACACGTTTTTTGCCAAATTTACTATTTTGACTCACTGCATTTAAGATATTTGGTAGCAATGAAACACGGAGCGTATTGAGCTCACTCGTGATTGGATTGGTGAGTTCAAGGGCTTTGCCTAAGGTTTCAAACCCAAAGTTGTTCAGCTTACTTGCATCGTCGAATACAAAATGCAAGGTTTCAAAAAAGCCAACGGCCACTGCTTTATGACGGTACATTTGGCGCTTTTTGAAATTCAGATACGGGGTGTTCATTTTTAATTTTTCAGCAAACACAAAAGGCTTCGCGTGGATATTGTCGATGCCCACGATACGGACAATTTCTTCACAAATATCTTGGATGTTAACCACGTCGGCTCTAAAAGGAGGCACTTTGACATTCATTACGTCTTGCTCATAAGCAAAATTGACATCAAATCCAAGGTGCTTTAAGATTTTAATCACGCGATTTTTAGGGATTTCTTCACCTATCATCGCGGTCAAATCACTTTGGTGCACCGTAATAACTTTTTCAGCAGGCTCTTTAGCAACATGCTGTGCGTCTGCATACGAAGCAATCTTGGAATAGGCTGCAAGTGTTTTAAAAAAGTAAGTGAGTCCAAACATCAAATCAGGCTCGCTCCCTCTGGATGATCGGTACAAATGCCTGTCTGCACCCAATTTAAGATTGGCACTTTTCGAGGCAATAACATCTGGATGCGTATAATTTGCTTCAACGATAATGCGTTTATCCAACGCACTAGCCTTACACGTTTCTTCTTGAGCAATACCCGTAATGGCAACTTTTGCCCCTTGTCCCATAACGATATCAAGACCGTGCTCGTCCTTGGCTAAGGTGATTTTGGCTTTGTCATCTTTATCACTAAAACAGGTGTGGTTGTAGGTGCGAAGTAAAACGCCGCTCACATACGTCGCATAATCAATCATTTTACCAAGCAAGCATTCATTCGCCACTTCAGCCCAGCCTAAACGCAATTGAATGATCAAAGGAACGCTAATGGCTTCGTTATCAAAGACCTTGTACATGTACGCCCCATTGAGTCCTTCCGCGCCACTGACATGCAGTACGCGTCCAATGCCGGGTTTATTGTCTTCTTCTTCTACCAAGGGAAGTGTTTTGACTTCGGTATCAAAAAAGACACTCAAATCTCTAGCCACCCCGTAAACACTTTGACAATCACCTCGATTGGGCGTTAAGCCTATTTCGATGACATCGTCATTTAACAAGGCATACTCACACAAAGGTTTTCCAAGCACTAACGCCCCAATGCTTTCATCTAAAATCATAATGCCATCATTGATTTTAGGAAGGCCTAGTTCGTTGGATGAGCATATCATCCCACACGATTCCACATCGCGTAGCTTCGCTTTTTTAATCTTGATGCCACCAGGAAGCTCCGCACCGATGAGGGCAACGGCTACCATTTGGCCTGCCGCAACGTTTTTAGCCCCACACACAATCTGTTGAATCGAGCCTCCCACGTCCACCTGCGTCACATTGAGCTTATCGGCATTGGGATGCTTTTCACATGAGAGGACCTTGCCTACGACCACATGCTCAGGCATACGCACTGAGCTTACGCCATCCACTTCAAGCCCAATGGCATTGAGCGCTTTACACACATGTTTCGTCTCTATGGCGTGCAGATCAATCCACTCGTTTAACCATTGTTTTGTTACTATCATCTAAACTGCTCCAATAATCTCAAATCACCTTCAAATAACGACCGTAAATCAGGTACACGGTGCAACAACATGGCAAAACGCTCCACGCCCAAACCAAAAGCATACCCACTGACGTCTTTATAACCTACCGCTTTAAACACGTTTGAATCCACAACCCCGCACCCTAGAACTTCCAACCATCCCGTGTGCGAACACACACGACAGCCTTCACCTTTGCAGAAGATACAGCTGATGTCCACTTCCGCACTGGGTTCGGTAAACGGGAAAAAGCTCGGGCGAAAACGGACAACAACATCGCCAAACATGTGCTTTAAAAAATCTTCCAAGATAAATTTGAGGTTAGCAAAGCTGACCTCTGCGCTTTTACCCACCACGAGACCTTCTACTTGATGAAACATCGGCGTATGGGTAATGTCAAAATCGCGTCTAAACACAGCCCCAGGGCAAATCATACGAATGGGAGGTTTGGATGCAAGCATCGTTCGAATTTGAACAGGAGATGTGTGCGTTCGAAGAAGCATGCTGTCGTTAAAATAAAAGGTGTCTTGCATATCGCGGGCAGGATGATACTTTGGTAAATTGAGCGCTTCAAAATTATGAAAATCATCTTCCACCAAAGGACCTTCTTCGATCGCAAAATTCATGCTGACAAAATATTCGATGATTTTATCCATGGTATCCATGACCGGATGCAGTGCACCTGCAGAGCTTTCTTGATTAAAGAGTGTCACATCCACACTGCTTTTTTTCATCTCTTCTTCAATCATCGCTGCTTCAAGAACCATTTTTTTGCCATTGAGCAATTCTAAAAACGTTTCTTTTTCAGTATTAAGGTTCTGTGCAAATGCTTTTTTAGCTTCGCCATCGAGCTTTTTAAGCTCTTCAAACTGCGCGGCAAAATGACCTTTTTTACCAAAAAGAGCAACGCGTTGTTTTTCTAATTCACTCAGTGATGTACACGAAATTATCGCGTTTTTAATATCTTTCAAGGCTTTACCTTCCGTGGATGTTATTATGAACGCCCATTTTAGTGAAACTTTAATTATAAAAGGTTAAAATGAATTCAAATCTACGACAGGAGCATCTCCATGACCATCTTTAGCAAAATTATTAGCGGTGAAATTCCATGCAATAAAGTGCTTGAAAATGACAATTTCTTAGCCTTTCACGATATCAATCCTAAAGCGCCTATTCATATTTTGATTATTCCTAAAATTGAGTACAAAAATTTTCAAGAGACAGACCCTGCTATTATGGGTGAAATGACAGCTTTTATTCAGACAGTTGCCAAGATGATGGGGCTGGATGAAGGCGGATACCGACTGATTACGAACAATGGAAGTGATGGCGGGCAAGAAGTCTTTCACCTGCATTTTCATCTTTTAGGGGGAGCCAAACTCTCATGGAACCATCTCTCAGATAGTGACTCTAAGAATTTTATATAAGAGATGTAAGGAGGATTCTCCCTCCTTACATGTAAGGCTTTATTTTCGAGCCTGCATCCACGCTTCAAAGAGTTCAATTTGTTTACATGTAGACACCGTGGCGGTGCCACCTTGTGAGGTTCGTGCATTCATGGAATTTTCCAAAGAGAGATACGGAAGCACATCTTCACCAATGCGCGCATCTACTTTTTGAAGCTCTTCTAGGCTTAAATGACTCAAATCCACATTCAAATGCTCCGCGTGCGCCACGGCGCGTCCTGTGATAAAGTGGGCTTCACGGAAAGGAATATTGCATTTTTGCACCAAATAATCCGCCAAATCGGTCGCACTCAAGTGGCCAACTTCACACGCTTGACGCATTTTATCCCCATTGATGCTCATGGTTCTTACGGCTTCTTTTAAGATATTGATAGACATAAAGGCTGTTTCCACACTGTCAAACACACCCTCTTTATCTTCTTGCATGTCTTTGTTGTAGGCTAAAGGCAAGCCTTTGAGCACGGTGAGTAAGCCTATGAGATTGCCATTGACGCGTCCTGTTTTCCCACGCAAGAGTTCAGGCACATCGGGGTTTTTTTTCTGAGGCATGATGGAGCTTCCCGTAGAGTACTCATCGCTTAAAGTCACAAATTTGAATTCATAGCTTGACCACAAAATTAACTCTTCGGCAAAACGGGAGATATGCATCATCAGCGTAACAATTCACACTGACACTATCAAAACCAAGGGCATGAGCCACCATTTCTCTGTCAATATGATGCGGTGTTCCTGCCAATGCCGCACAGCCTAAAGGAAGCACGTTGTGACGTTCATACGAGCTTTCAAAACGCTCAATATCGCGCTTAAACATCGCCACATAGGCCAATAAATGAAAAGCAAAGTTGATGGGTTGGGCATGTTGCAAATGCGTCATCCCTGGAAGTAAGGTGGTCGTATGCTCTTTGGAAAGAGTGAGTAACACGTCGATCAAAGACTCTAAACACCCCACTAAAATGCGATTGTGCTTTTGAACGTATTGTCTAAAATCAACCGCCACTTGGTCATTACGTGAACGCGCCGTATGCAAGCGTTTACCCGCATCGCCAATAAGTTCAATTAAGCGGGTTTCGACTGCCATATGGATATCTTCATGCGCGATATCAAAAATAAAGCTTCCCGCTTCGATTTCACCTTTGATGTGCAGCAAACCTTTGGCAATAGCATCCGCTTCATCGTGCGTTAAAATGCCCTGCTTTGCCAACATCGCAGAATGCGCAATGGAGCCTTTAATATCCTCT
>JFJP01040072.1_pt1 | contig 14106 bp, 5 predicted proteins | sample 431651 | NCBI WGS metagenome assembly JFJP01 (sample SAMN02602958, study PRJNA72255) | Microbial mat metagenome, whole genome shotgun sequencing project. | biome: fresh water; feature: sink hole; material: water; isolation source: purple microbial (photo- and chemosynthetic) mats found in... | reverse complement strand
CGCTGTCAAAGGCACCACCGTCGGTCAGCGAGAAGTCGATGCGGGTCTTGCCGCCCTCTTGCGTGACGCTGCTGGCGAGGTTGACCCAGTGGCCGCTGTTGTCTTGCTTCCAGTAGCTGTCGATACCCAGGGCTTGATCCACGTAAAGGCTGAAAGTCTCGGTTACGCCCAGGCCGGCGCTGGCGCCGATGCCCACGTTGGCATCGAAGGCAATCAGGCCCAGTGCCAGCGTGACACCGGTGGGCAGGTTGCTGCCGGATGCTGGTGTTGATTGGCTGACGCCGCTCAAGACGCTGCCGGTATCGGTGTTTTCGCCTTGGCCGCTTTGACCGGTAGCTACAAGAGTGAAGTATTGCGCCTGGGTGGTGCCTGCGGGGGTAAAAACCAGCGAACAGACGTTTGCCTGCGTGCTGTCAGCTACGCCGTCGCCGTTGCCGTCACCGGTGACCGGGGTGTCACCGGCGACCGCAATCACGCCGGGTACGGCGTTTTCCTGCGTGTCTGGTGTGCCATCGCTGTCCTTGTCGAGATTGGGTGGCGGAGGCGGTGGGGTTTCATCGACGTTGGTGACGGTGATGGTCAACGCCTGGGTGGCGCTGAGGCTGCCGTCGCTGACGACGACGCTGACTTGGTAGCTGTTGTTGGCATCCGCATCGGTGGGACTTTCAAAGTCGGGGGCGGTGTTGAAGCTCAGTACGCCGCTGCTCGGGTTGATGCTGAATTTGTCGGCATCAGCGCCGCCGCCAAGGCTGTAGCCTAGCGGCTGCGCTGGCAGGTCGGCATCGGTACCGGTGACCGTGGTGACGGTGCGGCTGTTTTCAGCCCGGCTGATGCTGGCAGTCGGGCCAGCGGCGTTGCTGGTGATGACTGGGGCTTCGTTGACATCGGTGACACTAAGACTGTAGCTGGCAGCAACAGCGCTGCTGCCAGCGAGGCTGGTATCTTGGACGTTGAGGGTGACGCTATAACTGGCTTGGGTTTCAAAGTCGAGCGCGGTGCCGACTTTGAGGTAGAGCACGCCAGACAGCACGTCAAAGCGGGTGGAATCCGCGCCCGTGAGGCTGATGCTGTTGCTGCCCAGTGCGTCATCGCTGATGGTGATGTCGGCTACCTTGATCCGGCTGGTCGTACTGGTGTTCTCGGCAATCTGGTTGCCAGGCAGGGTGCTGCTGAGGCTGACAGCGGTGGGGGCTTCGTTGATGTCGGTGATGGTGACGGTCAGCGGTTGGGTGTCGATGTTGCCGTGGTTGTCGGTGACGCGCACATCGACTTGGTAGCTGTTGTTCGCATCGGCATCGGTAGGGGCCTCGAAGTTGGGTGCGGTGTTGAAAGTCAGAACGCCACTGCCCGGGTTGATGCTGAATTGGTCGGCATCAGCGCCGCCGCTGAGACTCCAGCTCAAAGCGTCGCCGTCGGCATCGCTGGCACTCATGCTGGCGACTGCCGTGCCGTTCTCGGCGACGTTGAGCGTGGCGGTGTCGGCACTGGCGTGGCTGGTGATGATGGGGAATTGGTTGGCTGGGGGTGGGGGCGGCGGGGTTTCATCCACGTTGGTGACGCTGACGGTTAGCGCCTGCGTGTCGTTGCCGCTGTTGCCATCGCTGACCTGCACGGTGATTTCGTAGGTGTTGTCGTTGCCGGAGTCGGTGGGCGCTTCAAAGTTGGGGGCTGTTTTAAACGTCAGCACGCCAGTGCTGCTGATATTGAATTGGCCGGCATCAGCGCCGCCGACTATGCTGTAGCTGAGCGTCTGGGCCGGCAAGTCCGGGTCGCTGGCGATCACAGTGGTTACTGCCGTGGTGTTCTCGACCACGTTCACGTGGGCGGTGTCGCCACTGCCGCTGCTGGTGATGGTGGGGGCATCATTCAACGCAGTGATGTTGACCGTGGCCGTGTTGCTGGCACCGGTGGTACTCAGTTGGCCACCTGAGCCATGGCTGCCGCTGTTGCCATCGCTGAAAGTCCAGTCGATCTGCACGCTCGCCGGTGGCGCGTCGCTGCTGTTGGCATAGGTGATGTGGCTGAGTACATCATTGACCAGCGCCTGGGTAGGTGTTGCGCCACTGCCGCTGAAGCTGATGCTCAGCGTGCCTCCGGTGCTGGTGAAAGTGGCGAACGTCTGGCTACCTGAAGCCGTTTGCAGGTTGCCGCCACTGACGCTAAACAATAACCCGGTGTTGTCAAAACCGAGCACATCCTCAGCATTGGCCCCGTCATGGCGGATCAGGGTGACGCTGGCACCGCTGTAGTTGCCCAGTCCGCCGTTGAGGGCCGCCAGATCGGCATCAAAGACGGCCACACTGGTATCCAGCGCCACGGCAGCCGCGTTTTCGGTGTAGTCCGCTGTGCCGCCCAGGGTGTTGCTGGCTGTACCGTTGAAACTGGTGTCGAGGCTGCCGTCGGCGTTGAGGCGAATCAGCTCGGTATCGCTGACGGGGAGGTCGCTGCTGGGGTCGCTGCTGACGTGGACGCTGTTGAACCCCGCCACCACGATCTTGCCGTCGATTTGTATGCTGACGCTATAACCATAGTCAGCTCCGTTGCCGCTGCTCACCGGGATCATGGTTTTGCCGCCATTGCCAAAGCTGGCATCCAGACTGCCGTCGGTATTGAGGCGGATCAGGCTGAAGTCATAGCCGTTGCTGCCGTTGTCGCTAGACCCGGCTACGATGATCTTGCCGTCGCTTTGCAGGCTGACGCTGAAACCGAAGTCCTGGCTGGTGCCGACATCAATGATGGCTTTGCCGTCACTGTCAAAGTCGGCATCCAGTGTGCCGTCGGGCATCACGCGGATCAGGCTGAAGTCACTGTTGGGTCCGTTGTCGCAATAACCGGCCACGATGATTTTGCCGTCGCCTTGCACACAGACGCTGTTGCCAAAGTCCCAACCGCTGCCAATCGGCACCATCAACTTGCCATCGTCGCTAAAACTGTCATCGAGTGTGCCGTCGGGCATCACGCGGATCAGGCTGAAGTCATAGCTACTGCTACTTTGGAAACTTTTTCCAGCCACGATGATTTTGCCGTCGCTTTGCAGGCCGACACTTTGCCCATAGTCGTGGTTGCCGCCGACATCAAAGATGGCTGTGCCATCGCCGGCAAAGCTGGTGTCAGGTGTGCCATCGGCATTCAGGCGAACCAGGTTCATGTCATAGAGGTTGGTAATCACGCTGGATCCCGCCACGACGATCTTGCCGTCGGTTTGCACCGTCACGCTGGCACCATAGTCATGGCCGCTGCTGACCGTGATGATGGCTTTGCCGGTGCCGTTGAAGCTGGTGTCGAGGCTGCCGTTGGCATTCACGCGAATCAGGCTGACATCATCGTTATTGCTGGACGTGGAACTGTTGCCTGACATGATGATTTTGCCGTCGGTCTGTAGGCTGACGCTCAAGCCGCTGTCCATGCCATCGCCCACCGGGATGATGGCCTGACCGCTGCCATTAAAGCTGGTATCCAGGCTGCCGTCGGTATTCAAGCGGAGCAGGCTGAAATCGTCATCGCCGCTGCTGGTGCCGCTGCGTCCCGCCACAATAATCTTGCCGTCGTTTTGTACGACGACGCTTTCGCCAAAGTCATTGAGTCCGCCGCCAACATCAACAATTTTCTTGCCCGTGCCATTGACCGGTGCAAAGGTCGGGGCGTTGTTGACCGGGGTGACCGTCAGGCTGGCGCTATTGCTGCCCGTGCTGAACGCGGTAGTGCCACCGGTAGCGGCAATGACCTGGTAGTCGCCCTGGATGCCACTGCTCATGTCCCAGGCGCGAAAGGTGATGGCATCGGTCAGCGTGCCGTTGAGCACGCCAAAAGGCAGCAGGCGCAACTGTGCCGAGGGGCCGAGCAACAGTGCCAGTTCGTTGGTGCTGCTGTTGATCAGACCGGCGCGGATGTCCAGCCAGGTGCTGCCGTTGTCGGTGCTGTATTGCCAGGTGCCCAGACTGGCATCGAGTGCGGTGATGGCGATGGCCTCTTGCGCCGTGCCGCCGGTGTCGGTGATGCTGCCATCCACCACCAGACTGGCGACCGTCACGCCGACGGGGTTGCTGATGCCCTCCAGCACGCTGCCCAACGTCGGGCTGGCGATTCCCAGCACCGGCGCGGCGTTGCCAACTTCCACTGCACCAATATCGACGGTACCGCTCGCCACCCGGGACTGCCCGGTGGCATCCAGCGGCAGGGGGTCGGCGTTGTCGCTGTCGCCATCCAGGTCGAATGCGTCTGCGGGCAGCAGCGCATTGCTGCCAGCGTTGATGACTGCGCTGCCCGCCAGCGGGGCGTGGGTCAACACCGGGCCGCCGTTGTCTTGCAGTGGGCCAAGTCTGGCGCTGCCACCACCGTTGACGCTGATGTTGTTGTTAAACACGGCGCTGTTGACCAAGGTCGCTGCGCTACCCAAGTAGCTGTAATTGGCGCTCACACTGCCACTTGAAGCGATGACATCCGTGTAGAGCGTGGCGCTGTTGTCGGAAACGACGCTGTTGCTCAGGGTCAGGGTTGCGTTAGAGCTGGTGATGCCACCGCCTGTCGTTGCGCTATTGTTGCTGATGGTGCTGTTGAGCAAAGTCAGCGTGCCACTGTTGCTCAGACCGCCGCCGCTGCCGTTCACCGTGTTGCCGCTGATCGTGCTGTTGGTCAGCGTCAGCTAGCCTGTGCCGGTATTGGAAACGCCACCCCCACTGCTGCCAGCATTGCCGCTCACGGTGCTATTCACCATAAACAGCGTGCCAGCGTTAACCAGGCCGCCGCCATTGCTGCTGTCGCTGGTATTGTTGCGCACGGTGCTGTTGGTCATGATCAGCGTGCCCGTGTTCTGGAGGCCGCCCCCGCTGCTCAGCAATGCAGTATTGCCACTGATCACGCCGTTTTTGAAGGTAACGCTGCCGGCATTGGTCATGCCGCCACCGCTGGACGAAACGCGCCCATCGCTCAGCGTCAATCCGTCCAGCAGCAGGCCCGTCACCCCGCCATTGACCTGCAAAACCTGGACGGCGTTGCCGCCCGACAGCGTGATATCGGGGGTGCCGTTGTTGTCCAGATCACCGTCCACGGTGAGGTCGCTGGTGCTGATGGTCAAAACGCTGCCCAGGGTGATGGTGATCTGGTTGCCGGGCGTGCTGCTGTCCAGATCGCTGGCAAAGCTGATGCTGCGCCCGGCCGGCGCCCAGCTCAGCGCCTCTCGCAAACTCAGGCCGGCACCGTCGGCCAGGTCGGCGCTGTAGCTGGCGCCGGCTGCCTCATCAAGGTGGGTGGTGACTTGCAGCGCCGTGTCGGCAACGGTGATGGTGAAATTTTTTGCGTAGGTATTGTTCTGCGCACCGCCATCGTCCACCTGAACCTGCACCGTATAGCTGCCGGTTTGCAGACCCGATGGCGTGGCCACCGTCAGCGCGGAGCCGCTGATGCCGAACGGGTTGCTGTTGGTGACGTTGCTATTGTCCGGCGCGATCACGCTTTGGATGCTGTAGGTGACACCAGGGCCATCAACGTCGGCTGCCAAAAGCGTGCCCACAGTTGTGCCCGTCAGGTCGAGCTTTTGCACCTGCGTGGCCGTCAGCGCAATGTCGGTGGGTGCATCGTTGCTGGCGGTGATGGTGATGTCGCGCGTCACGCTGCCCACGCCAGACTGCGCGTCGGTGGCGGTGAAGGTAACGGTGCGTGTGACGGTGCTGGGGTTGTCGCTTTGGTTGTCGAAAATCAGCGCACGCCCCACACTTTGCACCAGCGCGTTGGTAGCGCTGGCGTTGAAGGTGAAAGTCCACACCGTGCTGTTGCTGACCGAAGCGACGCTGGCACTGCCGATGGGTGTGCTGCCGGCCATCAGCGCGTTGCTGCCATCCAGCCAGATGCCACTACCGCCGGGGTTGCTGCTGGGCAGGCGCAGCACGTCGTCTGCGCTGGCGTTGCCGGTGATCTGCACAGCCAGGCTGCCGCCGTTCCAGTCGGCGTTGCCGTCGGCATCGACGGCCGAAAATTCGTCGGCAAAGAGAAGCGATTCCTGCTCGGTGAAGGCCGATGTATTCACCGCACCAGCGTTCAGCAACACCTGGACGCGTGCGGCCAAGAGGTTCACCGTGGCCAGGTCGGGCTGGCCATCGCTATTGAGGTCACCCACGGTAACGGAAAGCGGACTTGGTCCCACTGCGAAATCCTGCTTGGCGGCAAAGCTGCCATCCCCCTGGTTGGCCAGTATTGAGAGGCTGGCGCCATTGGCGTTGGCAACCACCAGATCGGCCCAGCCGTCGCCGGTCAGGTCTGCAATCTGTAGTCCGTAAGGCGAATTCCCGGTGATGTAGCTCCCGGCGTTGGCAAAGGTGCCATTGCCCAGATTGCGCAGCAAAGTGATCTGATTTGAGTAACGCAACACGGCCAGGTCGGCAAAACCATCCCCGTCCAGGTCACCCGCCGCGACGAAGCTGGCGCTGCTGCCCATGTCGTAAGAGGTTGCAGCCGTAAAGCTGCCGGGTCCATTATTCAGCAACACCGATATGGAGTTGCCTACGACATTGGCGCTGATGAGATCCTGGTCGCCGTCGTGATCGATGTCGGCCAATGCAACGCCATACGGGCCGACGCCCACGGGGTAATCAACCTTGGCTTCAAAGCTTCCGTTGCCCGTGTTCAGCAACACCGATACCGTGGCGTCGTCTTGGTTTGCCACCGCCAGGTCGGGCCGACCGTCGCCATTCAGGTCGCTGGTGATGATGGAGCGCGGATTATCTCCGGTCGCATAGCTAACTGCGGAGGCCAAGACGCCACTACCGTTGTTCATCAGCACCGAGAGATTGCTCCCACTGTAGTTAGCGGTCGCTACATCGGTGTCGGCATCGCCGTCAAAGTCCGCCACTGCCAAGTTGCGGGATTTATTCCCGGCGGCGTAATCTTGTTTGGGCGAAAAGCTGCCGTCACCGAGGCCCTGTAGCACCGAGACATTGTTGCTGTTTTCGTTGGCGGCAACCAGGTCCAATTTGCCGTCGCCGTTGAGGTCGGCGATGGCGACCTGGTTCGGAAAGGGTCCCACCGTGTTATCGACCGGGGTCTGGAATGCCAGCGACTTCGGAAAGCGCAGCACGGGCAGATTCCCCGTGCTGAAGTTGTAGGTTGTGTTGTCGGGAATGGCCGCCAGTGCATTGCCGGCAGCATCGGTGATAGCGCCCGAATTGAAACCTACGGCATACGTTTTGCCGCCAACCAGATCGTCGGCAGGATCGATGGTCAACTTGTCACCACTGATGGTAGCGGTGCCGAATGCCCCGCTTGCAGCGCCACCCGAAACCGTGAAGACCCCTGCATCGGTGCCTTCGGTGACGTTGCGAACCGTGATCGCGCTAGGGCCCGTGCCAAAGGCGATATTTTCAGAAAAGTCGATGACGATGGTGCTGTTGATCGCTACGCCGGAGGCGTTGTTGACCGGGTTGGACCCGGCACCATTGAGCGTGGGCGCGGTAGTGTCGATGGTGATGTACAAAGGAGGGACAGAAGCCGCACCGGGATTGCCGGCAGCATCCGTCTGTAGTGACCGGATATTGTGCGTGTCGGCGCTCAGCGCCGATGCCGTGATCGACACCGTGCCGCCGTTGCCCGTGATGGTGCCCAGCGATTCACCGTTGTCAAAAGTGCCATCGTTGTCGATATCGTCAAACAGGGTCACGGTGGCGCCGGTTTCGGTAGCGGCAATGTCGAAGGTGGGCGTCGTGCTGTTGGTCAGGTTGTCGGTATCCGACCACCCATTGTCGCTGGCCGTTTGCAGGTCCGGCGTGCCGGGGGCAGCAGGCGGGGCGGTGTCGCGCGTGTAGGTCTGGCCGCTGGTGAAGCCGCCGTCAATGTCCAGGTTGCTGGTGCTGTTTTTGATGCCGGTGCCGGAGCTGTTCAGGTTCAGCCCCAGTATGCCTTGGCCGCTCAGGCTGCCGACGCTGACGGTGTAACTGCTGCCAGACCCGGACACACTGGAGACGACCCCCGATACGGCCCCGGCGAGGGTGAAGTCGCTGATATCCACCCCGGTGACGGGGTCACTGAACGTGACGGCAAACTGCACCGAACTGGCGTTAGTGGCCGCGCCAGTCGGGCTGCTGCGGTTGATGCTCACGACCACCGGCGGGGCCGGGTCAAATACCAGGCTGTCGAAGCGCAATAGTATTGCATTGACGGGGCTAATCACCACCTTGTCGACGGCATTCAAGCCTGCCGCATTCAGCGTGTAGTTGACTAAATTGAGCGAAAGCGCGATTTGTTGTGAGCCGGTTTGAACGTTGTCGCGGTAGCCGACCACGTTGTAAACGCGGTCGCCGATGCCCTCTGAAAAGTATCCGCTGCTGAATTTGAAGGTGGCGCCGGCGCTGGTGATGGTGAGTGATGAGCCGAAGTAGGTAGAAAGTGAGACGCTCGGTGAACCACCGACGCCAAAGTTGTTGTACCCCCCCAAACTCGTGCTTGACGAGAAAGTAAAACCGTTGTTGGTGAACGAAGTGCCCAGCCCGGATGAAACCCCCGGGCCTGTAACCCAGCTTGCCCCAGCCGTATTGAAATCCACCGTGGTCTGCGCCGCGATGGAAGCCAGTGTGTACCCGTAGCCGGTCAGTCCCACCGAAATGTCCGCCGGCGCGGCTTGCACCGGCCCGCTGGCCAGCTCCAATTGCCAGTCGCCACCCAGCGCAGCGGCGCCGGTCAAGTCATTCGATGCCGCCACGTCCGCACCGCTGCTCTGCGCCAGCCGGTCGATGAAGTTTTGCCCCGCAGCACCGGCCGCCACGTTGCAGCCGTACAGCAGCCAGTCACCATCGTCGGTCAACGCAGCACCGATACGCGCCAGCTCGTCGGCATGCTCGCCCAGGTTGCTGGCGTTCAGTGTCAGCGAACCGAGCTCGATGGCCCCGGCACTGCCATGGCCGAGCAGATGTATGGCATCGACACTGCCGGGGGGGCGCTGCGCCAGCCAGTCCGCCATCTGGGCCAGACCGTCGCGCTGGCCATCCAGCAGTACCACCTCAACCCCGGCGGGCAGGCCAGCGGCCAACGTTTGCCAGCCGGGCAGGTTGCTGAGGACGAACGCCACCTCGTGGTGCCCAAGATTGAGCGTCGGGTTGCCGGGGGCATACAGCACGGTCGCACGGCTGTCTGGCGGGCTGGCGGCAAACATGGCAGCAATTTCATCTTCAATGAAGCTGGTGGCGGGGCGGGCATCAAAGGTCATGGCAGGCAATCAAGTGGGCGGGTTGGGGGTGGCACAGTCCGAAAACCAGCGGCAGTGACGACACTGGCTTTTGGCTCTTGGCCTTTGGCATCACCTTGACACCCTGCTGGCGGGGGCATCAAGCGAGCACAAACACAAATAAAAATTCATGATAAATATCAAAGCCGCCGATGTAACCCGTCCATTTGGATGGGGTGTGGCTCGCTTGCAACATTGCCGATCATCCAGAAAATTTATGCGTTTTAGCCATCCAGACCAATAAACACGAGCGCTAGTAGCTACAAATATAGCAGCATGAGGGTGTCAGCCGCCGTGATGTGCTGCAAGCCCGGGCCACCCCGTCCATTTGGACGGGGTGGCACCTCTGGTCTTGTTGACCACCCTGATCTCGGGTTTAATTTCGGTATGCCACAAAAACGCATCCTCCTGATTGACGACCACGCCATGTTCCGCTCCGGGCTGGCGGTGCTGCTGCATTCGGGCTTTGCCGACCTGCAGGTGCACGAAGCCGCCACGCTCGATGAGGCGCTGCACAGCCCGGCGGAAGCGCCCGATGTGCTGCTGCTGGATATTTTTTTGCGCGGCTTGAACGGGCTCGACGGCATTGCGCTGCTGCGGCGCAAATGGCCGCAAACGCCGATCATCATGCTGTCCTCGGATGCCGCGCCGCAAACCGTCAGCCAAGCCCTGGTGCGCGGCGCGGTGGCCTTTGTGTCGAAAGAAAACACGGCAGACAACATTTTGTCGGTGGTGCGTCAGGTGCTGGGGCAAACGCCGCAGGCAGAGCCGCCGCCGGACGGTGTCCCGCCCGGCGAAGCCGCGCGCCTGACCCCGCGCCAGCTCGAAGTGCTTGACCTGCTGTGCCAAGGGCTGCCCAACAAGTCGATCGGACGTCGGCTTGACCTGTCAGAAAACACGGTGCGCTGGCATGTACAGGCAATTCTGGCGTTTTTGCAGGTGTCAACCCGTTCTGAGGCGGCATTTGCGGCGCGCAGGCAGGCCTTGATCCACTGATGCGGTGCCATCTGCTGCAACTCGACGAAAGCCGCGTGCTGGTTGAGCAGTTGCGGCTGCTGTTAGGCAATGTGGGCATGTCGGTGATACCGACTTTTCTCCTGGTGATGCTGCTGATGTGGACCCTGATGCATGGCGGCAACGCATCGGCCCTGCTGCTGTGGGCACTGGCGGTGATTGCCTCCAAGCTGTTCAATGCCTGGCATGCCAGGCGCACCCTGACGGACCCCATGAGCCTGGAGCGTGCGCCCCGCCTGGCACGCACACTGATGGTGCTCAATGCGCTTGATGGCGTGGCCTGGGGCGGCTTGCCGTGGGCCACGCTGAATTCGGCATCGGTGGCTGGCACCGTGCTGGTGATTGCCGTGATGGCCGGCGTGACCAGCAACGCGATGTCGGTGCTGGCCCCGGTGCTGCCAGTGTTTCTGGCGTTTTGTGTGTGTGCTGTGGCTGCCACGGCGCTCAAGCTGTCGCTGATGAGCGACCCCGCCTACCAGGCGCTGGCGCTGATTACGCTGATATTTATCCTCACACAAGTGGCGCAGGGGCGGGTGGCCGCCAAAGCAGCGCGCGCGGCCATCAACCTGCGTTTTGAAAATGTCGAGCTGATCGGGCTGCTGCGCGAGGAAACCGGCAAAGCCCGCGCGGCACGCCAGGAGGCTGAGCAGGCCAATCTGGCCAAATCCAAATTTTTGGCCGCTGCCAGCCACGATTTGCGCCAACCGGTGCATGCGCTGGGGCTGTTTCTGGAGGTCATCGGGCGCGGTGAACTCTCGCCAGTACAGCGCGACATGCTGAGCAACGCCCGAGCCACTTCCCTGGCTTCGTCGCTGATGCTCAACACGCTGCTGGATTTTTCGCGCATCGAGGCTGGGGTGATCGAGCCGCAGCTACAGCCATTTCACTTGCAGTCCCTGCTGGTGAAGATCGAAAACGAGCAGGCCCCGCAAGCAGTGGCCAAAGATCTGGTATTTCGCTCGCGTGAAACGCAAGCCTGCGTGGTGTCTGACCCGGTGTTGCTGGAACTGATTGTGCGCAATCTGGTGTCCAACGCGATTCGTTACACCGCACGCGGTGGCGTGCTGCTGGCCTGTCGCATGCGTGGCGAGCGGGTGCTGCTGGAGGTGTGGGACACCGGGGTTGGCATTGAAGCGTCGCAGCAGAAGGCGATTTTTCGTGAGTTTCACCAGTTGGGCAACCCTGAGCGCGACCGCAACAAGGGGCTGGGCCTGGGGCTGGCGATTGTGGATGGGCTGGTGCGCACGCTCGGGCTGGATTTGTCGCTGTGCTCGCGCCCCGGGCGCGGCAGCATGTTCAGGTTGGCATTGCCGCGCTCGCCGGTGACCGTTGCCATGGAAGATGTGGACACCACAATGTGTCAGGTGCGCCACCTTGGCATCCGGGCGCTGGTGATTGACGATGACGAAGCAGTGCGCATTGGCATGGCACAGCTGCTGCGCGACTGGGGCTGTGACTGTGTCGCGGTTGAAACCATCGAAGCCGCGCTCGACGCAGCGCGTGCCTGTCGCCCGGACGTTGTCATCAGCGACTACCGCCTGCGCGAACAGCGCACCGGTGCCCAGGCCATTGCCGCCCTGCGCGCCGAACTTGGGGCCGCGCTGCCGGCGCTGCTCATTACCGGCGAGAAGCGCAAGCCAGCGGCGTGCCGCTGCTGCACAAGCCGGTGTCGCCGTCGTTGCTGTACGGCCGGCTGGTCAGCATATTGGCGTGACCGGTTGCTGCTTGGAATTCATCATCGCCTGTAAAGGTTTTGCTCTGCAACTGATTGGCCCAACAGGCAACACCGGTGGCTTCGCCTTCGCGGTGCAACACATTTTGATAAAGCTTGGTGGCAATTTGGGTGTTGCTCAAACCACCGTACCGTCGATGTACAGAGCCAGCAGCTTGTCGCGCAAAGCAAACTCTGGACGTGCGCCCACACCGGGGGGGCCTGGGATCGGCAATTACCCCGTTAATGGTGTGACCGCTGTCAAACGCACCACCATTGGTCAGCAAGAAGTCGATGCGGGTCTTGCCACCCTCTTGTGTCACGCTACTGATCTGGCGCAGGAGCGCGAACACACGCGCTCCGTCTGAAATTGGCCTGCTACTTGCTTGGCAGTGCTTGGCACACAAACACACTGCACGGAGAATAGTTTTCATGACAATCGTTAGCAATGCAACCACCGCTAGCACGGAGCGAACAGATGAGGTGCAGAAGGCACTCAACCTGGTGTACCAGCAGGGGCTGGAACATAACCCGGGCGCATTGGCAGACTACATTCCTGAATTGGCACGGGTTGATCCCGACCGATTTGGCCTGGCGCTGATGACGACCCAGGGGCGGCTCTATGCGGTGGGTGATGTGGATGTGCCCTTTACCATTCAATCGGTTTCCAAGGCGTTTTCGTATTGCCTGGCGCTGGAGCTGGTCGGCACCGATGCCGTGCGTGCACGCGTTGGCGTGGAGCCCAGTGGGGATGCTTTCAATGCGATCGAGTTTGATCCTGTGTCGCGCCGCCCCTACAACCCCATGGTCAATGCTGGGGCGATCGCGGTGGCCGGCATTTTGCGCGATGTGTACCAAGAGCGCGCCTTTGACGCCGTGCTGAAGCGATTTTCCAGTGCGACAGGGCGCACCCTCGACCTAGATGTGGACGTGTACCAGTCAGAAGCCAGCACCGGGCATCGCAATCGCGCCATTGCGCATCTTCTGTGTGCGTCGGGCGCGCTGCTCGAACCGGTTGAGCCGACTCTTGACCTGTATTTTCGCCTCTGCTCGATCCGGGTCACCGCGCGCGACCTCGCCACCATGGCGGCGACGCTAGCCAACATGGGAGAGAACCCCGTGACGCGTGTCGAGGTCTTTGACCTGCGCGCGGTGCGCAGCGCCTTGGCCGTTATGTTCTCGTGCGGTATGTACGACTACTCCGGTAGCTGGATTTACGACGTTGGCATTCCGGCCAAGAGTGGTGTTGGTGGGGGCGTGATTGGCGTGGTCAGCCGGCAGCTGGGCATCGGCTCTTTTTCACCCCGTCTGGATGAAAAGGGCAATTCCGCCCGCGGTGTCAACGCCATGAAGGCGCTCGCCGATGAGCTGGGCCTGCATGTTTTCGATTGCACCAACCGGGGATCGTCGTTTGTCGAACACTTGATTCGTTGAGTGAATGAACCACCTGGCAGGCACCATCAGTCACGGCAATTTTTCCTTTAACGGGTGCGTTGGGTTCAAGTGGGGAGCGCAGTGATGCCTTCGCAATGAGCCTGTTGGGTCAAGGCATGACGCAGCGGCACTACGGCACATTGATGCAGAATGAACGCTTCGCTGCACAACCAAATTGGGCGACTTACATGCCAAATTTGGCTAAAGACCATACTTTTAAAGCGCTGGAAGCTACATTGTTTGAAGTGTCCGAACCTCAAACCCGATCACGCTGCGGCTGGCTTTGCTGAACTCCACGCCAATCAGGTGGATGGGCTGGCCGCTGGCTTTGTGTTTGTCGGCTTATCCTTTGAGGCTCTTGCAGAATTCCAAAACTGAGTCTAATCGCCTTGTATCTTATTTCGGGCTACTCAAACAACAGATGCAAGGGCGTGCCCGCAATTTTGGCTTTGCTGTCCCACAGCGCCGTATCCACTGCTGCAATCAGCCTGTAGCCCAATAGAGACGTGTGCTACAAGCTATGAAGTTTGTGGCTATCCGGAAGCGCAGGCTTCACGCCTGCACTCAAGGCAGGTGGGGCGTCCGCACTCCCAGGGCCACCTCTGACACACTTAGCCCAGCAACACCACCACCGCTTGCATCGCATCCGCCTGCCCCACCAGCGTGGCGAGCTGCGCGCTTTGGTCATACACCGCGTTCAGGTCCGCATCAATGTGGCCCAGCACGCTGATGGCTGCCT
>JFJP01032258.1_pt1 | contig 14110 bp, 6 predicted proteins | sample 431651 | NCBI WGS metagenome assembly JFJP01 (sample SAMN02602958, study PRJNA72255) | Microbial mat metagenome, whole genome shotgun sequencing project. | biome: fresh water; feature: sink hole; material: water; isolation source: purple microbial (photo- and chemosynthetic) mats found in... | reverse complement strand
CTTGCAGACAGAATCTTCAGTTGTGACTGTGGTTTAGTCATTGACCGAGATTTAAACGCTGCAATTATGTTAAATAACTATGGTCGCGACCAGTATCAGCGAGACCCTAAACGCACGTAAGAGCAGAGTCAGACTCAGTGTATCGAGCTTCTGTGTTGACGACGTGAATAACATTTGTTTTCCTACAAATGATTTAAGATCATTATATAACATAATTTTCATAATAACGGCTTTAATTACAATAAGAACCGGAATAGTTCATGCCTAAAACTATAACGAATTGATAAACGAAGTGTTATAATTGAAGGATGATCAATACAACCGAATCGACTCCTGACAATTTAGCGGTGACAATTCAATTCTTATTCTGGTTGGTATTAATTTTAATCCATTTCTAGAAATCAATCATTCGATAGTTTTTTTATAACCATTTGTGAAATCAACCGGTTGAAAATATTGATTCAATTTATATTTGAAGGAAAAAATCTATGTGCGGTATTATTGGCGGTGTGGCACAGCGCGATGTCGTTCCGATTTTAATTGAAGGATTAAGACGCTTAGAATATCGTGGTTATGACTCCGCAGGCGTGGCGATCATTGATCATCAAAATCATCAATTACAACGGCAACGAGTGACGGGCAAAATCCGTGAATTAGAACTCGCCTTGGCGCAACAACCCCTGATTTCTAGCATTGGTATCGCGCATACTCGTTGGGCAACGCACGGTAAACCTTCCAATAACAACGCCCATCCCCATCTTTCGAGCGGTACTGTCGCCATTGTACACAATGGGATTATTGAAAATCATCAGGAATTGCGCCGCCAATTAGAGCAACAAGGCTATCAATTTGAATCTGAAACCGATACCGAAGTGATCGTGCATCAAATTCACGCATTTATCACGCAGGGCAAAAACCTACTGATGGCAGTGTATGCGACAACCAAATTGCTTGAAGGAGCGTATGCTATTGCTGTGATTCAATTATCTGAGCCGGAACGCGTGGTCGCAGCGCGCCGCGGCTGTCCTCTCGTGTTAGGATTGGGAATTGGTGAAAATTTTGTGGCTTCGGACGTGTCTGCCCTGATTCCAGTAACGAATCGAATGATTTTTTTGGAAGATGGCGATATTGTGGAATTACAACGTAATAGTATCAATATTTTAGATTTTGCCGGACGAGCGATTTATCGACCAGAACATCTCAGTCATTTGCAAATTGATGCGGTGGAACGTGGGGATTATCGGCATTACATGGAAAAGGAAATTTTCGAGCAACCGCGCGCCCTATTGGACACGTTAGAAGGGCGGATTTACAAAGGAACGGTGCTTGAAGCCGCGTTTGGCATACAGGCAGAACGGATTTTTAAAAATATTCATGCCGTGCAAATTGTCGCGTGTGGTACCAGTTATCATGCGGGATTAGTGGCGCGTTACTGGTTGGAAGGTCTCGCAAAAATTCCCTGCGCCGTTGAAGTAGCAAGCGAATTTCGCTATCGGCAACCGTTGGCAAATCCCAATACTTTATTTGTCACCTTGTCGCAATCGGGGGAAACGGCGGACACGTTGGCAGCATTGCATGAAGCGCGGCGATTGGGATTCGGACCCAGTTTGACCATTTGTAACGCGCCAGAAAGTTCCCTGGTTCGGCTATCGGACATGGTATTTTTGACCCATGCGGGACCAGAAATTGGGGTGGCTTCAACCAAGGCTTTCACCACGCAATTGTTAGCGTTACTGATGTTGACCGTCGTTTTGGGGCGGCGACATGGCATTGATAGCGCGTTGGAAGCCAAAATTGTCAAGGCAATGTTGGGCTTACCAGAACGGTTGCGGGAATTACTGGCATTAAGTGAACAGATTCAAACTTTGGCAGAAAATTTTGCAGACAAGCAACACGCATTATTTTTAGGACGGGGGGTGCATTATCCAATTGCGATGGAAGGTGCGCTGAAATTGAAAGAAATTTCGTATATTCATGCCGAAGCGTATCCCGCCGGTGAATTAAAGCATGGGCCCCTCGCCTTGGTGGACGCAGAGATGCCGGTGATTGCCGTCGCGCCGAATGATGCCTTGCAGGAAAAATTAAAGTCGAATTTACAAGAAGTTCATGCGCGAGGGGGGCAATTGTATGTATTGGCAAATCATCGTGCGATTATGCAAGATTTTGATTTCATTCATGTCATTGAGATGGGAGAGATCAATGAAGTGATTTCGCCAATTCTTTACGTGGTGCCGCTGCAATTACTTGCTTATCATGTGGCACTCATCAAGGGCACCGATGTCGATCAACCCCGTAATCTCGCAAAATCAGTGACGGTTGAATGAGTTAAGAAATGGATATGATAGGAAAAACCAAAATGTATTTTACGACTCTGTCACAAATGGTTGCACCAATTGCCTGATAGATTTGTCGTCGAAAACGGCAGCGGCATCTAAAATTTTTGTGGCAAATGGCAATAATGCGCTATCTTCTTGTTCTAATGAGTTAGCTAATTCCATGATGCCAAAAAAGTCCCCCATCAACGCCAATTCGTGAAGTTGGTCTGCCACATTTGCCGTGGGCCCCTTGATAGATAAATCTTCGTCTGTGGAAAGGAGATAACCCGAAGGTTGAGAAGAGGCGTGCCATGTCACCGGTTCCGCTAAATCCAATTGTACCGTCACAACGCTGCCCTGCCCCACCTTGCTGCTAATTTTCAATTCGCCGTGCATTAAATCAACCAATTGTTTCGTCAAAGATAATCCCAATCCCACCCCCTCCGATTTCTGCTGCCACCGACTGGCTTGTTCAAATGGCATAAAAATCCGTTCCAAATCCTGCGGCGCAATACCACAACCGGTATCTGTAACGATGAATTGAAACCGATACATTCCTACCTGTTGGTTATGAGGAACACAAGTGATCTGAAAGCATACCTTCCCTTGCTGAGTAAATTTCACTGCATTACTCAATAAATTCAACAAGATTTGACGTAACCGTTTGGCATCGACCATCAAACACTCCGGAAGTTGCGCCGCCGGTTGATAGCAAAACGTCAGTCCCTTGTGCTCCGCAGCATTGCGCTGAACTGTAACCAATGGATTCAGTAACTTGTCTAAATACAGCTCGTTGAATTGTAATTCCAGTTGAGTCGTTTGGAGTTTAGAAATTTCTAAAATATCGTTGACCAAGGTGAGCAAATGTTCGCCACTGTGATAAATCGTCGCCACCGCTTCTTGTTGATCTTCATTGAGTTGGCTGTCGTGTTGCAGAATTTGTGCATATCCCAAAATGCCATTCAGCGGCGTTCTAAATTCATGGCTCACATTGGCTAAAAAAGCCGTTTTGGCATGATTGGCAGTTTCAGCGGCTTGTTGTGCAGCTTCGGCTAATTGACGGGCGGCTTGTAATTGTGCGATGAAATGTGCATTTTCTAAGGAAATCGCCATCTGACTGGACAGCAAGGTTAATACTTGAAAGCGATCTGGCGTAAAAATTCCGGTGGCAAGATTGTTTTCCAAGTAAATAATTCCAACCAATTGTTGTTGGTGCAACAGCGGCATACATAGCAATGACTTGACCGCGTGATTCTGTATGTAATTGTCTTCTCCATAGCGTGCGTCATGTTGGGCATCTTCTAACATCACCGGGTGTTTGGTGCGTAACACGTAATTGATGAGATTATTCGGCAGATGTTTGGCAAAAGGGAGGGCTTGCAATACCATCACTTCCGCTTGATGTGTCAGAACTTCGGCTTGAATCACCCACTCTCCTTGATGTTCTAAAATCAACACGCCCCGTTGCGCGCCCGCATTTTCAATCACGGTGTGCATCATGATAGTGAGCAGTTTATCTAAAACAATTTCTTCAGATAGGACTTGCGCTGCCTTCATCACACTGGCAAGATCAAACCAATCACTGCGACTGACATCGACAAAGCGCGTGGCAGTGATGACGGTTGGCGCGGTTGAGAAATGCGCGGTCAGGCTGGTAGAAGAAGAAATACTTTTTTGTGGCGGCAACCATTGCGGATAAGATTTTTCTAACTGTTGTAATTTTGCCTGTGCCCCCCAACGTTGATAGCAATAGTAGGCTTCTTGTAAATAAATCTTGGCAATCTTCCGCTTGGCTTTGGATAACCAAAATTTAGCCACCAATTCATTGGCTAAGGCTTGATTTTGGATAAATCCCTGCTGTCCCGCCAATTCAATTGATTGATCGTAATATTCTATGGCTTCAAAATGTTGTCCATTGAGCCGCGCCCGTTCTGCTTCGACCAATTGCCAGCGGTGTAAAAAATTCTCAGGACAACTCGCTGCCCATTGTTGTAATTGCGTTTGATTCGCAGCGACCGTTGCCAAGTCGATTAATTGTTGAGATTCAGAAACTTTGGGCAGATTGGCAAGCAAGGTGAGGGACGTGTAAAAATTATATTCCAACGAAGAGGTGAATCCAAAAATACTGTCTGACACGCCACGAGCCGTTTCTAAACAAGCCCGTGCAGCGTCGTATTGTTCTAAAATATACCGCACTTGGGCTTTAAAAATACAATAAGTGGCATAACCGAGCGGACTGTTGATACAAACACGTTGATAATCCGCTTCGGATAAAGTTTCGCCATAGCGCACCACATATTCCTCCGTTTCGCCTTGCAAGCAGAAAATACACAGTTGAATGCCTAACACCGTATCTATCGCCAGATCATTTTTTGCTTTGCAAATTACGGGTAAATATTCGTTGATGAAATTTTGCACTTCGGGCAACGACAGATTTTCAACCCAGCTATTGGTAATGTATCCAAATAGATTGTACATGGCGAACTGTGGTTCACCGGAAGTCATGCCCGCGTGATAGCCTTCTAAATTATAATATTTCGCGCCGTGAATGGGTTGATTCCAAGAATGTATCCAACTGCCCAACAGCAAATCGACTTTAGATTCATACGCCGGCGATTGAAATTGTTTGCTCACTTCCACTGCCAACATGCCAAATTGATAGCCAGTTTTAAAGTCGCCCAATCCGGAGCCGATAATCAATCCGTAATTGGCATAACCTTTTGCAGATTCAACGACATTGCCGTATTGCAGCGATAATGCAACTGCCTTGGTGCAAATGTACATGTATAAATCCAAATCCCCAATAATGTAGGTCGGTGGGTCTAAGCTAATGCACAATTGGATTGCTAACCGATGAATGGGATAGATATTTTCTGGTAAATGAAGCAACGAAGCCACCTCTCGACCGGCTAACAAGGTTTTCACGGTTGCCAATTCTTGTTGAAATGCCGCTGCTACCGTGTCTGGACCGGGCAATTCCATTCCCAAAAGTTGAAAAGCCCGCCGTGCAGTTTCAACGGATTCGGCATATTTGGCTTCAATCGTTTGCTGCACCACCAGTAATGACAATATTTCAGCTTTTTCCAATGGAGTTTTGAGACGCGCTTCCAGCAATTCAATCAAGCGTTGCGTTTGTTCAAAATGACTGTTGAGAAACTCCGCTTCGGCACAAGCTTTATAACCTTCTACCATCAAATCATAATGTTCTTCCCACGCCATCGTTTCCAAACATTGCACAACGATTTGTAAATATCGCAAAGCAACACTGTATGCCGCAGATTGACGCGCTTTTTTACCCGCCAACAAGTTCAGCCTTGCCAAAGTGACGCATTCCTCAGTGCCCCGCATTGCTGCTGTGCCAAAATTAAGATGATGCACAATGTCGAAAATGTATTTATCCAATTCGGTTGCTGGCGTGTGTTCTAACAACAATCGTCCGATTTTGACATGCAATGCCACCTTGTCAGCATCGGGAATCAGGGCATACGCCGCTTGCTGAATTCTATCGTGGGCAAAGCGATACCAAGTTTGTTGCAACCTCTGTTCGCCAGTCGCCGCGGGGAGCAACAATTCCTCTCGTAACGCGGGTTGCAATTGATGCAGGATTTCCCTTTCGGATTTATTTTCAATCAAGGTCAGCAGTAACAGGTTAAATTCATTGGCAATACACGCGGCAAATTGTAAAGTTTCCTGGGTCTCCGGCGGAAGTTGTTGCAATTTAGCCAACATCAAATCAACGACATTATCGGTTATATTCAGCGAAATCAGTTGGGTTATATCCCAATGCCATTGTTGAGTTGCCAGATCAAAACAAAGCAATTGCTGTTGGTAAAGCATTTTGAGGAACTGATTGACGAAGAACGGATTGCCGCGAGTTTTCTGCATGATTAAGACTGCCAACACATGAAGTCGCGCCGATTGGTCAGAATGACTGCGTAACGTATCGGTTAACAATTGCATGATATCAGTCAGTTGTAACGGTGCCAAGTTCAACTGTTTGACCCGCATCGCTTGAGAGAGCCGATCTAACATTTGTCGCAACGGATGCACTGTGTCCACTTCGTTATCACGATACGCACCGATGATCAATAACTGGGTCGTTTGTCGATCTGTCACCAATAATTCCAACAATTTCAACGTATCCAAATCTGCCCATTGCAAATCATCCAAAAAAATCACCAAGGGATGTTCCACCTGACAAAAAACTCGGACAAACTTTTGAAACAACAAGTTAAAACGACTTTGCGATTCACTCGGCGACAAAGGCAACACCTCGGGCTGCGCCCCTAACAACATTTCCAATTCTGGAATAACTTGGCTGATCACCTTCCCATTATGTTCCAATACCGCCAAAAGCCGTTGTTGCCACTGTTCAATTTGCAGCGTCGATTCGGTCAACAATTGTTGCATCAGATGACGAAAGGCTTGAATTAATGCGAAATAAGGCACATTGCGTTGATATTGATCAAACTTCCCCATGCTGAAATAACCCCGTTTCGCAGTGACCGGTTTATAAATTTCCTGTACCAACGCGGTCTTACCAATGCCAGAATACCCCGCAACCAACAATAATTTGCTGCCGCCCTGACACACCCGCTCAAATGTCGCCAACAATTCATGCAATTCCGACTCTCTGCCATATAAATGCTGCGGTAAATGAAAAAAATTCAATGCGTCTTGCTGTCCGAGATTCAATACGACATGGTGCATATCCCCAGTTTCTTCAACATGTTTCAAAATAGACATTAAATCTGCCCTCACACTCCACGCGCTTTGATAACGTTCCTCCGCGGTTTTGGCAAGCAGATGTAAGATGACATTGGAAATAACGGTGGGAATATGCGACTTAATTTGACTAGGGGGGGTGGGGAGTTTGGCTAAATGACAATGTACCAATTCCATCGCATCGGTAGTTTCAAAGGGAATTCGTCCCGTAAACATCTCATACAGCGTCACACCTAATGAATATAAATCAGTACGATAGTCTAACGAGCGATTCATTCGTCCGGTTTGTTCTGGTGATAGATAAGGCAAAGTTCCTTCTAATTGATTCGGATTTTTAAGCACCAACGTTTCACGCGGCAGCAAGGTTGCAATCCCAAAATCTATAATTTTTACTTGCCCCGTGTCGGGATTCCAGATAATATTGCTTGGATTGATATCTTTATGAATCAGATGGGAGACATGAATATTCGCTAAAATTTCAGTCACTTGAATGAATAGTTCTAATAATTTCGCCACCGTAAAATCATATTGTCCCAGCATGACTTTCAATGATTCCCCGCCAATATCCTCAAGCACCAAGAACAAGGTATGATGATATCTTTGTAATTCATAGACTTTAATCACACCTTTCAAATCAATCTTGCTGAGAATATCGAATTCATGTTGATAGCGCACTAACATGCTGGGAGAGGGATAATCTTCTTTTAAATATTTGATAATGACCGGTAAATTATCAGACAGCCGTGTGGCGCGAAATACTTGGGAATCATTGCTTTCATAAATCAATTGTGTAATTTGATAATGAGGAAAGGTAAGCATGACAACTTCCTTTTATAATGAGTATGTTAGGTGAAAAAAGACTTTTTTGATAGATATCATCAGAATCCATTCTACTACGTGCTGACCCACTTTGGAATAACAACCATTCTCGTTTCTTTTTTTCTCGTTCCAACGAGCCAAGTTTAACATAAGCAGTTCGTAACTCTATCAAAGTAAAATAGTTTCATTCAAATTGTGCATCCTACGTTGCATAAACAGGTTTTAAGACCCAATGAAGCGCATTTTAGCGTAAAATCCCAAATAGATAGCGATCAGCGTAAATTCACACTTTAAACAACTTGATGTTACGTTTTGTACTCGAAACATGGCAAATACTCAAAGATAAGGGTTGATTCACCTATGTTCAAAGGGATGAAGTTTAAGACACAACTGCTGTTTAGCAACGGTTTTATTTTAACTTTAATGTTAATCGTGTCCATTGTGGTGTATCGCTGCATGATTTTATTGGATGAAAGCACCAATTGGGTGGAACGTACTTATGAAATCAAGCAAAATGCCAGTGAATTAGAAAAACTGGTGATTGATATGGACGCGGATGTGCACACTTTTTTGATCCTCGGCAAGGAAGAATTATTGCAACCTTTTGTAAAATCGCAAGAAAAATCTGAGCACCTCATCACAGAATTACGCAGGCACATCAATCACAATGCCGAACAGATGGAATCCTTGGGAAAAATTCATCTCGTTATGAAGCAGTGGTTAGACGAATTTGTGCAACCGGCACTGATAAAACGACGGGAATTTACGACCGGTGCGAAGGACTTCGGGGATTTACAAAATTTTGTGGGATCGGGGGTTGGTAAGATAGTCACCGATGAAATTCACGCGAATATCAATAAATTACGTGAAGCAGTGGTCAGCAAGGGCGATAAAGAAGCTGAAAATCATCTGCTGGATATTCTCAACGATCTGTCTGAATCTAAAGCCAGTCTGCGGGGATTTTTGCTTTCTGGCAAGGAAGAATTTCTGGAACCATTTCGTCATATCCAAAAACAGGTCAATAAACATCTTGAAGAATTTGAAGAACATCTAAAAGATGACGTTGATAACCAGAAGCATCTGCAACAAATTAAATCATCGTTTGTACAGTGGAATGAAAAAGCTGCGACTCCCGCGCTGGCAATCCGCTATGAAATTAATAAAACTAAAACCTCGTTCAAAGACATACAAGATTTTCTGGAACGGGGTATCGGCACAAAGTATATGACTGAACTGCATGAATTATTTACTAAATTCATAGCCGTTGAAGATCAACTTTTGCAGCAACGCCACCAAGATCAACAAAATATTTCTCACGTCGTGATTAATATTGTGATATTTGGTACGCTCTTGGCGTTTGCGTTTGGCATTGTGATTGTATTGGTACTTGCTCGAAATATCATGCAAACAGTCACTAAGGTGCTGGGAACTTCAACCGAATTGACGACCGCGATTGAAGAAATTTCTCGTGGTAACATGAATTTAAGTCAACGCACTGAACAGCAAGCCGCATCTTTAGAAGAAACCTCTGCCAGTATGGAACAAATGACCAGTACCGTGCAACAAAATGCTGATAATGCCAGACAAGCTGCCCATCTTGCCTCAGAAGCGCGTGACAAAGCTCAAAGAGGTGGCGATATCGTCAGCACGGCGATTAAATCAATGGTGGATATCAATAAAAGTAGCAAGCAAGTGGCGGATATTATTTCCACCATTGACGAAATCGCCTTTCAAACCAATTTGTTGGCATTAAATGCCGCAGTGGAAGCAGCACGCGCCGGAGAACAAGGACGAGGTTTTGCCGTTGTTGCCACAGAAGTGCGTAATTTAGCGCAACGCAGTGCGACCGCCGCCAAGCAAATCAAGCAATTAATTAGCAACAGTGTAAGCAAGGTTGAAGAAGGGACACAATTTGTCAATCAATCGGGCAAGTCTTTAGAAGAAATCGTGGTTTCAGTGAAAAAAGTCAGCGACATCGTGATTGAAATTGCCGCCGCCAGTGAAGAGCAAGCCGCCGGTATTCGTCAGGTCAATAAAGCAATCTTGCAAATGGATGAAACAACACAACAAAATGCTGCCTTGGTTGAAGAAGCGGCATCTGCCAGTGAAGCCATTCGGAATCAAGCAAGAAATCTCAGAGAACTAATGACTTTCTTCGACAGTCGCAGTGCCAAGAGGCAAGAGCTTGAAGAACATCAGAATAACGTGCCGCATCAACCTGCCTATAAATCGTCAGTCCGTCCGCCCACGCACAAGCAAAAAATCCCATCGGGCAAACACGCAGAAAAATCTTATTACCAAGATAATGGGGGGCATCATCAGGGGGGCGATTGGGAAGATTTCTGACGCATGAGTTTTCCACAGGTTGATTAGCGTGACGCATTGACAAAAACAGTTATTGCTCAACAAGTTACGACAATGACTTCTCGATGAATTATCGTGATTTTTGATAGATAACCTCTTGTTTTTAAAATCTATTTCATTTGCCAATGCGTCACTCCGATGACTCATTAAATTCGTGATGGTTAGCAATGGTAACTGTCTGAGCAACAATCACTTTTTTGCAACTCGGTGACAATTGACATGAGTGTTTTAATTATTGATTATGGTTTAGGAAATTTAAGTTCAGTGGCGCGCTCGGTGGAAAAATGCGGGGCAGAGGTCATGATTTCCGACAATCCTCAGGCATTAAAGCAGGTGGATCGGGCAATTTTGCCGGGCGTGGGGGCTTTTGCTGACGGGATGAAGAATTTGCAAGAACGGGGCTGGGAAGTTGCGTTAAAAAATTGGGCAGAAGAAAAAATGCCGCTGTTAGGTATTTGTTTAGGAATGCAATTATTGGCAGAGATGGGACATGAAGTGAAAAAAACGCCCGGATTGGGCTTGATTCCCGGAGAAGTCACTTTATTGGATGTTTCACCAGAACAACGACTGCCCCATGTGGGTTGGAATGAAGTAATGTTTCAGCGGGCTGACCCCCTTTTCGCTCATATTTTTACCGGCAATGATTTTTATTTCGTACATAGTTTTCATTTCAAAGTAACTCATCAAGAACATATACTTGGCACAACGGATTATGGTAAACCATTTGTTTCAGCCGTGCGACGTGAAAATGTGTTTGGCGTGCAATTTCATCCAGAAAAGAGTTCGCGCCCCGGATTTCAATTGTTAAAGAATTTTTTGCAATTTTCCATCGGTTAAGTGAGTCTGAATTGACTCTCAAAATTCAGTTAGGGTGGATGATAAAATTGCGAATTACCCACCCAATTTTTTCAATATTAATCTCGACTTAGCAACGCAGACACAAAGTTTTCTGCCTCAAAACTGCGTAAATCATCCAACTGCTCGCCCACACCAATAAATCGCAACGGCAGCCCCACTTGTTTCGCAATCGCAAAAATAATCCCACCTTTTGCCGTACCATCCAACTTCGTCACCGTAATTCCTGTTAAATTAACCGCTTGGTGAAACTGGCGAGCCTGCGTCAACGCATTTTGTCCCGTGCCGGCATCGACAATCAACATCGTTTCATGCGGCGCGGTTTCATCCAATTTTTTAATTACGCGAGATACTTTTTTCAATTCTTCCATCAAGTTACTACTTTTTTCAATTCTTCCATCAAGTTACCTTGCGTATGTAATCGTCCGGCGGTATCTGCAATCAAAATATCGACTTTACGGGCTATCGCAGCTTGTAGCGCGTCATAAATCACTGAAGCCGAATCTGCACGAGAATGTTGAGCAATAACAGTCACTTGATTACGCTCACCCCACGCTTTCAACTGCTCCACCGCCGCAGCACGAAAAGTATCGCCCGCCGCCAACATCACCGACCGCCCTTCGGCTTGAAAGCGTTTTGCCAATTTACCGATGGTCGTCGTTTTGCCCGCCCCATTGATGCCAACCATCAGAATAACAAACGGTTTCCCCGTTTTCGGTGGCAATACCAGCGGTTTTTCCACCGGTGCCAAAATATTGACCATATTTTGCTTGAGTGCTTGAAATAATGCTTCAGGATCAGCCAATTGCTTGCGCGACACACGGTCAGTCAAATCGTTTATCAACACTTGGGTGGACTCAATCCCCACATCTGCTGTCAGCAATAAAGTTTCAATATCTTCAAGCAGTTCGGCATCAATGACCTTTTTACCCAAAAATAAATTCGCCAATCCCTTCGTCAACCCTTCCCGCGTGCGACTTAATCCCTGTTTCAAACGCGCAAACAGTCCCAATTTTTTAGAAACTTCAGTAGTTTGACTCACTTCAGCGACAGGCTCTTCTGAGGGTTCTGAGGCACTGCTTGAGGTCAAACGCGCAAAGAATCCTGATTTATGCGGTGCTTCTTCAACTTTTGGCGGTTCAACAACCAAAGTTTCAACAGTTTCAATCGGTTCTGCTGTCGTTTCCATGACCGCGACATCTGTTTTTTTCTTGCCAAATCCAAACATTTTATCATCCAAAAAGTTTTTGAAAGAAGGGGATTATCCAACGACTCAATCTGATAATCTTTGCAAGGCTTGTTTCTTATGTTCTTCACAACAAAAGACTTTTTTACCTGCCTGAACAGATTCTTCTTGTGGAAAATGCACACCACACTCATCACAACGTAACATTTTACTCTGTTTTACTTCCGGGGTTAATTGGGGCGCGGGTCGCTGCTCCTCAGCTTCTTGTTGCGCGGCGCGGCGGACTATCGACCACACGATGAACACCACAAAACTGATAATTGCGACACGAATAAGATAGTTCATAATAATAATCCGTGAAAGCACAAAATAGAGAGTTTACAACAAAGTTTCCAGCGTTTCACAAACTTCTAACCAATTGTCTTCAACCTGTTGTAACTGCTGTATAATTTCAACGCGTTGTTGCGAATAATCACGAATTTTGACTTTATCGGAATAAACCGCTGGATCCGCCAATAAAGTTTCCAATTGATTTTTTTCCGAAGATAACTTTTCTAATTGTTTTTCCAACTGTTTTAGCTTATTTTGCAAACCGCGCCGCTGTTCACGTTGGGCAGCATCATTGCGCTTTTTTTCCTCACGAGAAACTTGTGGCGAGAGTTTATTTTCAGCATTTTTCTTCTCTTCAAGCAACCATTGCCGATAATCATCTAAGTCGCCATCAAACAGTTTAACTCGTTGATTAGCAACCAAAAATAACTGATCTGTTGTAGTGCGTAACAAGTGGCGATCATGCGATACAATCACTAGGGCACCTTCATAATCTTGCAATGCCACTGTGAGCGCGTGACGCATGTCTAAATCCAAATGGTTGGTTGGCTCGTCTAATAATAATAAATTCGGACGTTGCCACACCAATAATGCCAATGCTAACCGTGCTTTTTCACCTCCGGAAAACGGTGCAATCGGACAATCCACCATATCACCACGAAAAGCGAAGCCACCCAAGAAGTTACGAATGCTTTGTTCTGTCGCTTGTGCATCCAATCGTTGTACGTGATACAGCGCGGAGTGATCATTTTCCAACTGTTCAATCTGATGTTGGGCAAAGTAGCCAATTTTCAAATTTTCATGAAAAATTATTTTACCATTCAATGGCTTGAGTAAACCGGAGAGACATTTTATCAGGGTCGATTTACCTGCACCATTTGCCCCCAACAAACCAACACGCATTCCCGCCACAATTTGCAAAGTCACTTTTTCTAAAATGGGCTCTTGATAGCCGAGACTGACTTCATCCAAATTTAATAAAACTGAAGGAACACTCGCAGGTGGTTGAAATTCAAAGTCAAATGGCGAATCCACATGCGCTGGCGCAATCACTTCCATACGAGCAAGGGCTTTTAATCGACTTTGCGCTTGTCTTGCCTTGGTCGCTTTGGCGCGAAACCGTGCCACAAAATCCTGCATGTGGGCAATTTCACGTTGTTGTTTTTCGTAAATCGCTTGTTGCAAAGTCAACTTTTCTGCCCGTTGCCGCTCAAAATCGCTGTAAGTGCCAGTATATAAATCAATATTTTTATCTGAAACATGGGCGATGTGATCCACGACGGCATCCAAAAAGTCGCGATCATGCGAGATTAGCAGCAACGTGCCGGGATAACGCTTCAACCACTGCTCAAACCATAAAACTGCGTCTAAATCCAAATGGTTAGTTGGCTCATCAAGCAATAAAACTTCGGAGCGACACATCAAGGCTTGTACTAAATTCAAGCGCATCCGCCAACCGCCAGAAAAGTGATTGACGGGTTTTTGCTCATCTTGTGGCGTAAATCCCAATCCATGC
>JFJP01014048.1_pt1 | contig 14111 bp, 12 predicted proteins | sample 431651 | NCBI WGS metagenome assembly JFJP01 (sample SAMN02602958, study PRJNA72255) | Microbial mat metagenome, whole genome shotgun sequencing project. | biome: fresh water; feature: sink hole; material: water; isolation source: purple microbial (photo- and chemosynthetic) mats found in... | reverse complement strand
CGATTTTTTATCAAACAAAAAACCCAGACTAACACGGTTAGGAATTAAATGATAAAAAACAGCTTGAGTATTTGGCCAATACCCTATTTCTGTTCCGGCGGGAGTCCCAAACATTTGCAAGACTTGATTTTGATTAATACCTGGTCTAAACCCAGGAATTCCGTAGCCCGATGGAATTTCATCGCATTGGTCAAGGTCTATTTTCTGGGGTTGTATAGGAGTAATTTTAGGGATAGAAAAATCGGGAATAATCGTAGCTACAATCTGTTGATTTTCTTGCGAAGTAAAACCGATTATGGATGGATAAAAACTTTCGGGAGCAAAAACAATAGGTAATAAACCTATTAAAAAAAATTTAATAATAATAGTTGACCTCCGGCTAGATAATTTTTTAATTTAAAACACTGATTTGATTGGAGTCAGTAATCACAATTTTATCAATTTGATTAGATTGTTGTTGTGGAATAACTCCTCTAATTACAATAGTTTTATTTTGTAGATTTAACCCACTTCCAGCATTGGGAATCTGATTCAAAATTTTGGGATTCAGAAAAACATAATAAATCTTTTGATCTTTTGCTTGTAATGTTAATCGAGTCATTTGATTTTCTACTATGCTTAAACCATTGACAATTCCGATAATTTGATTAGATTGGGTTGTCAAAGAATCTGAAATAGTAGAAGTTGCTGGAGAACAAAAAAAGTTAACCGGATTTTGAGTGAAATCCGCACACTTTAATACTTCTTCTGCTTTCTGACTAATTTGGATAAAGTAGGAAAAATCCGGTTCTTCATCCACACCATAATTCGCTTTTTTTTGGATATTTGCAGGAGCATTAACTAACGCTTGGGTAATCGCTTTTTGATCATTATCTGACAAATTAGGAGACAGATATACTCCTGACCCGGGAATATTTCTACTCCTCTGAATTACCCTAAAATTAGGATCATTTTTAACCGCTTCATAGGATGCCGCACCGACATCAGCTTTCCCGGTTTTAACTAATTCTTGAATGACTTCCCCCCTATGTCCCATTGTTACCCGTAGAGATTTGCCAAATAAATCATAACTAGGCATATAAAAACTAGAAGCAGAGTTAAAATCTCCTAAAGCAATAACGGTGGTATTTTTGAAATCAGAAATAGACTGAATTGGACTATTTTTTTCAACAAATAATGCCGATTGATAATAGGGTGGAGACTGGGGAAACATTCGCGCTACCCAAACATATCTGTTATCTTTAGCGGCTACAGAAATCATCGGGGAAAGGGTAAAAGCAATATCCCATTTTTGAGTGGCTAGTTTGTTTTTTGCCTCTTGATAAGATTCTCTCCGGTGACTATCAATAGTAATGGTAATTTGATCACCAAACTGTTGTTTTAAATATTCAAATAATGGGGTATAATTATCTGATTTTCCTAAAATTCCAATGGTTAGAGAATTTGTCTCTAAACGGTTTATTGGTTGTTTTATTTCTGAAATAACCCCTGGAATTAAACCAGTTTTAGGATTGACAAAAAGATAAACCATAATGCCAAATAAAGATAAACTCAAGATGGCACTTATGGTTAAAATCAAAGCCTGGTTAGTTTTAGGAGAACTCATTTTTTTTATTCTGGCGAGGATTGTTTTTCAATTACCGCTTGGCGAAATCCTAAAACCAGTAAAATATTAGCCAAGGTTAAAAAGACTTCCGCCCCGCCATGTAACCAATCAATATTAGCTAAAGCTTCGTGATAAACCACTTTGGCATAAATTCCCGCCGGAATTGTTACTGCTACAAATACTAATGTTCCATAAAATCCAATTAAAGCTAAACGGGGCATTTGTCCAGAACGAGTTAAAAACCACAAAAACCCTAAATATGGAAATAGAGAAATCGCAAATAAAGTATCTTTTGAAAGCATTGTTTTTTAAAGGTTAGAGGGAATCAAATTTTGTGCAGAATCAAACTAAATACCTTAATTTTTAACGGAATTTGCATTACGCCAAATCCACCAAGCCGCCACACAAAGGGTCGTATTTCCTACAACAGTCATCGTTGCTTGTAGCATAACTAACCATTCTAAGGAGGCAGGATTATCAAAATAATGCCAGGTACAGGCACACATGGCACTGACTAAAGATGGTAACATGGCGAAGGAAAGACCCCACCAAGCTCGATTTTGAGTCACTTCTCCATAAATCCAGATGAACCAAATCGCGACAATCCACTCAATCACACTCGAAATATGAATTATCCAGGTCGGAATTGATAAAGCGTGCATAATTTGACAATTGATAACAGAAAGTTCGTTAATATTTTGGTCTAATATTTATGTTAATTTAATTAGCGTACAATCTGATATTAATATTGGGAACTGGAGAAACGGGAGGCCATGCAACGGGTAATTTGTAGTGGATATTATGGAAAGGGCAATGGGGGGGATGAGGCTTTGTTAGCATCGCTGTTACAAATGCTACCGCCTACGGTTGAACCAATTATCTTGTCAGGAAACCCCAGCCAAACCCAAAACCATTATCAGGTGGAAGCCTGCGACCGGATGAATGGGATGGAAGTTCTCAGTGCCCTGCGTCGCGCCGATGCTTTGATTTGGGGCGGAGGTAGCCTGATCCAAGATGTGACCAGTGCCATCAGTCCTTTTTATTATGGCGCTTTGATGGGATTAGCGCAACGGATGGGACTCACAACTATTGCCTGGGCCCAGGGTATTGGCCCCTTGAACCGTTCTATTTCTCGATGGTTGGCAAAAAAAACCTTTTCGGGCTGTAGTGCCGTGAGCGTGCGTGATGTGGGTTCTGCGAGGTTATTATCTAACTGGAATATTCCCTTTACCCTGGCCCCTGATCCGGTTTGGGCCTTGGAATCTCGACCTGTGGCCCGGTTGTGGGATTTGCCCGCCCCCAGAGTCGCCCTGACCTTGCGACCCGATCCCCAACTGACGCCAGAACGGTTATTATTAATTACTCAGGCATTAATATCTTTTCAAAAAGCTACCCAAACGTTGATTTTATTAATTCCGTTTCAGCCTATTCAAGATTTAGCGATCGCCCAAATTATACATCAAGCCCTGCCCGAAAATAGTCAGATTCTAATATTAGAAGATCCGCGACAATTAAAAGGTGTATTTCGAGGGGTAGAATTTTTGATTGGAATGCGATTTCATAGTTTAATTATGGCAGCCACGGAACAATGTCGCTGTTTTGCTTTAAGTTATGATCCGAAAGTTAGCCGTTTAATGGAAGAATTAGAATTACCCGGATGGGAAATCGATCAACTTCCCGACGATCCTAACTTAATTAGTCAAACTTGGATCGATTGTTATGCTAATCATCAACCCTTATCCCAGGTAAAAATTGAATTTTTTGTAGATCGAGCCAAAGTTCATAAAGAACTATTATACTCCCAATTTGATTAATTCCTATTGTTCATTTTACAGTAATTATTTATGGCCCGTGTCCGAGTTCGTCAGCACGTTAATCCCCTAAGTCAAAAATATAAAGACCCGGTTATTCCTCCTGACTGGTCAAGGATTTATGCTAATCCTAATCAACCAATTCATTTAGATATTGGCTGCGCTAGAGGTCAATTTTTATGGGAATTTGCCCAATTAGAACCCCAATGGAATTATTTAGGATTAGAAATTAGAGAAACCTTAGTAGATGACGCTAATAGTTTCCGAGATCAACTGGGATTAACCAATTTACATTATTTATTTTGTAATGCAAATACTTCAATTCAACCAATTTTAGCATCCTTACCAACAGGAGTTTTAAAACGAGTTAGTATTCAATTTCCCGACCCTTGGTTTAAAAAACGTCATCAAAAACGCCGAGTTGTTCAACCGGAATTAGTTAATAATTTAGCCGATTATTTAGCAGCAGGAACAGAGGTTTTTATCCAGTCAGATATAGAGGAAGTTGCATTAGAAATGTGCGATCGCTTTTCTGAACATTCGGCTTTTATTCGTACCCAAAACGACTGGTTAACAGAAAATCCCCTTCCCCTTTCCACAGAAAGAGAACAATCAACTTTAGACAAAAATGAACCCGTTTATCGAGCTTTATTTATCAAATCATCTGATTAAAACCTAGAGGGGAAATATCAATAAGCTGTCTTAACTTAGATTGAAATGACTCAATTCCAAATTGTTTAATAATGTTTTTTCATTGATAAATAGAATCCCGATCCTGAATATTGTTAAATTTTCGGCTGAGGTGGGGAGTAATTTTTGGAAAAATAGCCCTGATATTGATCAAAAATCATCCTAAAGGAATAGACATTTATCTATCAAAAAGAAGATGACCTCGAACCATGACAGGCAGTAGAATTGCTAATGTTTACCCTAGCCTTCGTAAAGTGTACCGTACCAATTTTAGATCGGTTTTCCCTACCTTAGCGCTATTTACAAAATCATCAATATATTATTAAAACTTTCAGGTATAGATAGCTGGCTTAACAACCATCTTTTAGGATCAATACCAAATCAATTTTAGCCAATAAAACCCAATAAATCAAGGAGTTTCTTATGAGAATCGCACAAATTGCCCCGTTATGGGAAAGAGTCCCTCCCCCAGCCTATGGCGGTACAGAATTAGTCGTCGGATTATTAACAGACGAACTGGTAAAACGGGGGCATGAAGTCACCCTATTTGCATCAGGAGACTCCATAACTTTAGCAAAATTAGAATCAGTTTATCCCCGTTCGTTACGTTTAGATCCTAATGTAAAAGAACCAGGAATATATGATATGATGCAGTTAGCTTGGGTGTATGAACGAGCTTCAGAATTTGATGTAATTCACTCCCACGTCGGTTGTGCAGCCTTACCTTTCACTGGTTTAGTTAAGACTCCAACGGTGACAACCTTGCATGGTATTTTCACCCCAGACAACGAAAAATTATTTCTTCATTCTCGTCATCAACCTTATGTTAGTATTTCCAATGATCAACGGGAACCCCGCTTGAAATTAAACTATACTGCCACCGTTTATAATGGTATTGATACCAACAGCCATCAATTTTATCCCGAACCAGAAAACCCACATTATTTAGCCTTTTTAGGCAGAATGTCACCGGAAAAAGGCCCCCATTTAGCCATTGAAATTGCCAAAAAATTTGGATTACCATTAAAAATGGCAGGAAAAATTGACTCCGTTGACCAAGAATACTTTGACACATTGATTAAACCCCATATTGATCACAACCAAATTCAATTTTTAGGGGAAGCTAATCATCATCAAAAGAGTGTATTAATGGGGAATGCTTTTGCTACCTTATTCCCAATTACCTGGAGAGAACCCTTTGGATTAGTTATGGTAGAATCTATGGCTACGGGAACCCCCGTCATTGCCATGAAAATGGGTTCAACTCCCGAAGTAATTTCCCCTGGAATTTCCGGCTATTTATGTGAAACAGTCGAAGAATGTGTGGCAGCTTTAGGCAAAGTAGAACAAATTAACCGAGAAAAATGTCGTCAATATGTGGTTGATAATTTCAGTGCCAAACACATGACCGATGGCTATGAAGCCGTTTATCAAAAACTCATGGTTGAACGTTTCAGCCACAACGGAAAATTCAAGAGTTTGAACGTAGCTTAATACTAGAAAAAAAGTATTAACCGTTAACTTTTTTTATCCCTTATTCTTCAGCGATTTTAATAATACCTAACCTAAAAACAATCCCCTAGGCGTTTACTCATCGCTGGTAGAATAATTTTTTACCCCATCAGGATTTATCTATGAACTCCTTAAATAAAACCGTGAAAACCTCAATTTTAAGTGCTTCCCAGGAAACACTCCATAAAAAATCAACTCCAATTTCTGCTAATTTAGGAGGTCGAAATCGACAACCAATTGCTTTAATTTCTATTCATGGAGACCCGGACGTTGATATTGGTAGGGAAGAAGCCGGAGGTCAAAATGTATACGTTCGCCAAGTTGGTGAAGCCTTAGCTAAATTAGGTTGGCAGGTGGATATGTTCACGCGCAAAATTCACCCCGACCAACCTAGTATTGTCCAGCATTCTCCCCATTGTCGGACAATTCGCCTCAAAGCCGGGCCATTGGAATATATTCCCCGGGACGAATTGTTTGAATATTTACCCGAATTTGTCACCGCGTTTCAAAATTTCCAAGCCAAAGAAGGGACAAATTACCCCCTAGTTCATACTAACTATTGGTTATCAGCTTGGGTGGGACTGCAACTCAAACAACAGCATAATCTTCAGTTGATTCATACCTACCATTCTTTAGGTAAGGTAAAATATCAAACTGTTGCCCACCGTCCTCTGATTGCAGAGACTCGGTTAGCCATTGAACAGCAAATTTTAGAACAATCTAATACGGTTGTTGCCACCAGTCCCCAAGAAGCAGAAGCTCTGCGTCATTTGGTATCCCAAAATGGTCATATTTCTATGATTCCTTGCGGCACAAATTTAGATAATTTCCACGTTATTTCTAAACCAGAAGCGCGACTAAAATTAGGGTTAGACCCCCATGAATCTATTATTTTATATGTGGGAAGATTTGACCCCCGCAAAGGAATTGAAACCTTAGTTCGCGCTTGTTATCAATACCAAAAAACAACGGGAAGACGGTTTAAATTGATGATTGCTGGCGGGTCTGATGCTAACAAATCTGACGGTCAAGAACGCCGACGCATTGAAGATTTGGTGAAGGAATTAGGGTTAACAGAACAAACCTATTTCCCTGGGCAATTAAGCCATAATATTTTACCTTTGTATTATGCTGCCGCCGATGTTTGCGTTGTTCCTAGTCATTATGAACCCTTTGGGTTAGTAGCAATAGAAGCGATGGCTTGCGGGACTCCGGTAATTGCTTCTAATGTGGGTGGGTTGAAATTTACCGTGATTCCTGAAGAAACAGGGTTATTAGTTTCACCTCAAGATATTGACGGTTTTACTAATGCGATTAACCGAATTTTAACCGATGATATTTGGACGCAGAAACTTAGAAAACAGGCATCAGTTCGAGTTAGTGAAAACTTTAGTTGGGCAGAGGTTGCTATTCGTCTAAGTGACTTATATCGGCGGATTTTGGCAGAATCAATTATGGATGAAAGATTGTTACCTCGCTCACGTTCTTTAGTGGTGTCTGAAGTTACAGCTATTCCCCCAACGACCTCAACTCGCAAAGTTTCTTAAAGTTTTGAAAGTTGAGTTTAGGGTAATTTTTGAGTCACGGCATAAATGCTACAGATTATCCCCCTAACTAACCCCCCGGTAGAGACGTTGCATGCAACGTCTCTACCTGGGGGGGTAGACGTTGCATACAACGTCTCTACCTGGGGAAATGTGTAGCAAACATTTCATGATGGAATATAAAAACTTTATGTAAATTTCAAAAAATTAGTCTTATACTTAAACTAAAGATATATAAAATATGAAATAAATTTCTTATTTTTCTTTTTAGCAAAAATCACAATAATCTACTCATGATCTCAGAAAAAATTGAATTTGACGGTAGAGTATTTGTTCCGGCTGAGGAATTACCTACATCAGAATGGCCTTGTTTTGTAAATCAGCGACCTCAACCAACTTTAACCCTGAAAGATGATGACTTATTTTTAATTACAGATACCCTCGGTAATATCACGCCTTTTTTAGACGATGACCGCCAAGCCAGCGTCGGTTTATTTTGCCAGGATACCCGTTTTTTATCTCGATTAGAATTACAAATTGCCGGACAATCTCCGATTTTTCTTAGTAGTAATGCTCAAAAAGGATTTGCCTTATCCGTATTATGTGCTAATCCCAAAATTAACGACCAAATTCCCGCCGAAACCATTGGAATAGAGCGAGAAATTGTATTAAACGGCGGATTATTTGAAGAAGTTAAAATTACTAATTATCGGACATCACCTGTGCAGATTGAAATTTGTATTAGCTTTGATTCCGATTTTGTTGATTTATTTGAAATTCGCGGTTTTAATCGAGAGCGACAAGGACGAGTATTTCGCCGTCTAATTGAAGCCCCTAAATTATTAGAAACTGAAAATTCTGAACCTCAAATTATCACTCCCGAAAGCGGACAAAAAGAAATTAATCTTGGCTATCAAGGACTTGATGGAAGTTTCATGGAATCCCGAATCCGATTTGTACATCATCAACCCGATTCCATTCAAAATAATACCGCAATTTGGCAATTAAATTTAGAATCCCATGAAACCCAAACTATTGGTTATCGGTTACAAATGTTAACTAATAATCGCCCTACTTCTGCCATTCATACCCCGGCTACTTTAATTCAAGCCAAAGCCGCAGAATTGATGGAAGAACAACAATGGCGAACATCGGTAACTCAAATTCGGTCAAATAATCGTAGTTTTAATCGCATTATTGAACAAGCCGAACAAGACATTTATCTATTGCGTCAAACCTTTGGAAAAGAAAAGGGAGTATCCGCCGGAGTCCCTTGGTTTTCCTGTTTATTCGGTCGAGATTCAATTATTACCGCCTCTCAAACCTTAATTCTTGACCCGGAAATTGCCCGTTCTACCTTAATAATTTTAGCTCAATATCAAGGACAAACCTATGATGATTGGCGTGATGAAGAACCCGGAAAAATTCTTCACGAACTACGCATGGGAGAGATGGCAAGGTGTCGAGAAATCCCCCATACTCCCTATTATGGAACTATTGATGCTACGCCCCTTTGGTTAATGTTATATGCAGAATATTTTGCCTGGACACACGACATTGAAACCCTAGATAAATTATGGCAAAATGCCCTGTTAGCAATGGATTGGATTGATGCCAAATGTAAAGAAACTGGATATCTTTATTATAGTTGTAAATCCTCTAGGGGATTAGTTAATCAAGGCTGGAAAGATTCAGGAGATTGTATGGTTAAACGGGATGGAACTATTGCTAATGCTCCGATGGCTTTGTGTGAAGTTCAAGCCTATGTTTATGCGGCAAAAGTGCGGATGACTGAATTAGCTAAAATGCGAAAACGGATTGATTTAGCAGACCGTTGGCAAGAGGAAGCTCGACAACTTAAAATCCGTTTTAATCAAGATTTTTGGTTAAAAGATCAGGATTTTTGTGCCTTAGCATTAGATGGAGAAGGACAACCCGTTGATAGTATTAGTTCTAACCCGGGTCATTGTTTACAGTTAGGAATTTTAACCCCTGAAAATGCTAAAAATGTCGCGGAAAGATTATTAGCACCTGATATGTTTAGTGGTTGGGGAATTAGGACTTTAAGTAGTTTATCTCCGGCTTATAATCCGATGGGATATCATACGGGTTCAGTCTGGCCCCATGATAATAGTTTAATCGCATTAGGATTGCGATCGATTGGATTTATTGATCCGGCTTTTGAAGTCGCCCAAGGGTTATTTGATATGACGATGCAGCAACCATTACAACGACCCCCAGAATTATTTTGTGGTTTTTCACGCATTGAAGGAAGTGCACCCGTTAGATATCCTGTTGCTTGTTCACCTCAAGCCTGGGCGAGTGGTAGTATTTTTCAACTGTTACAAATGATGATGAATTTAGTTCCCGATGCTTCGACTAATCACTTGAGAATTATTGATCCTTCTTTACCTGAATCTATTAATCAGATCTCGATTCATAATTTAAAAATTGGTTCGACTGTAATTGATTTAGAATTTGAACGTGATCAAGATGAAAATGCCACCGCCTGTCGAGTTCTGAAAAAACGGGGTAATTTACGGGTGATGATTGAGGCATAATTAGAGAAGAAGGGCGGGTTTATCAATATTATTGATCGGATTTGAAAGATTGTATAGAACCCGCCCCTACGGATTTTATCTGATGTAGGGGCGGGTTCTTTAGGGTTTTTGTTTGCCCTGATTAATCTTCCTAAACCCGCCCAATTCAACTATCAACAATCTTTGCAGATTCAACCAGATTTAAAGAAATGGTGGGTGCGCTGCGCTTACCCACCCTACGTTTTAGAAGTCAAGAAAGATTGATAGTTTTTAACAGCTTCGGGTTGAGATGGAACAGCTTTTTTGATTAATATTACTCCATCTCTAAAATCAATAATCCCGTATTCTTTATTAGCGGTTAATTGTTCAATCCGTTGATTAATTTCTTTGAAGGCATCGCGATCGCCTGAAAACGCAATTCCATATTTTTTTAATTGCCATAAATCTGCTAAAATATATTCAACAGAAATCACGTCTCCCGCATCATTTCTTAATTGATATAACGGAAACCTTAATATTTCTCGACGACTAGATAAATGCGGCACAATATAAGTCGTCGTTGCCACACTGGCATCGGCGGGAATGGCATCCATTAACGGTCTAAATTGAGCAACGTGCGACCATTGAGTTGTCACCGGAATATAAACCCAAGGATCAATAGAATCAGGAATAATAAAATAAAGGTTACGATGGGGATTTGATGTGAAACTAAAGAATAACGATAACCCCATACAAAATAACCAAAATCGACGGAATTTGACCGAGGGTAAAGCCACCTTTGCTCCCGAAATTTCTCCTGATTCGGGGTTTAATTGCAGGTCAGACTGTTCTTGTAACTGTTTTTGACGATTTGACCACCATAAAATTGTCCCATAAAACAACCCTGGAACCACCGTTAAGGCATAACGAATCGTAATTGATAATACCGATTCTCCCTTAGCCATAAATAGTTTTAATAAGGGAAAACCTGCTATCATCCAAGAGGCGGGAGCAATAGCGGGAATAAAAGCTAGGGGCAACCATTGACCTAATAAATATTTTAATGTTCCCCCAAAAGGTGTAAAAATTTCAGTAATTAATCGTCCGGGATTACTAACAATTCCCCAAAGAATTTCTAAGGTTGAGGCTTTATCTCCATTGGCATATTGACCAAACCTTTCCATCATAAACCGTTCGGAAATATCAGCCGAAAATAATGGCATAATCAAATTAGTTAGGGCTAAAATATAACCAAAACTCAGCAGACAAACTATCACACCTGGGAGCGGATGACGTTTACTAAAAATCATGTAAACCCCAACCCCAAATAAAATAATTCCTGAATCTTCTCGCACCATTAAAATTAAAACAGCACAAATCCAAAATAGCCACCAGCAACGTTTTTCCATCGCTAGTAGCGCAGTGAACATAAATAAAGGAATTTGACAGATATCATGGAAATTACTCAGGGTGGGGCCGATCACCGCATTAGCCCCATAAAAGCTCACACTGATTAAAGCAGCTAAGGGAGGTTCTAAATGCTGACGACCTAGGACATATAGCACAAGTCCGGCGGCGGTGATTAATGTCACCTGTAATACCGTTAAGGTAACAGGGGAAGGAAACAGCGCGTAAAGAGGCAACCAAAGTAATAAAGCGGGGGTAAAATGCTGTCCTAAACGATGGTAACTAACACTGGGAAACTCCCCTTGATGGACAACATTGGTGGATAAGGCAGAAGACAAAGAACTTTGAAACAACCGCCCCTGAGCGCTATTCCAAAACACTTGATTAAAAATACCTTGGTCATAGGAGGCATAAAAACTGAAGTAACGATGTAGAGTTAAGCCTAAACAAATGATCAAGAATGCGATCGCCACTCCTACGACCAATTTCAATGACGAATTTTTCTGCCAGTTTTGCCAGCTTAGGAACATTTTGGATCTACCTAAATTTTTTCGACGGTTATCAATACCCCCAGACACTCAACACGGGTGAGGGACACCAAATCACAATCAGGGAATAGTCTACCACTCTCTCTCGGCTTTCCGGTTTCCCCCATCCCCAAAAAAAAGCAAATCTAAAGAAGATGTTAAATTAAACTATAAATAAATGCAGTTGCCCATGTACTATCCTTCTTCGTTCAAAAACAGTGAAAATAGTTTACCGCACCTGCTCAAAACCCATGAAATGCAGGCATTTCCCGAAAAACAGTCCCCGTCCCCATTCGTCAGGTTGCAACTTCTTTTATTTGTTGATCAGCGTCCTGGCTCCCAAGAGCGAATTCGGCGAATTCGTGATTTCCTAGAGGAGTTAAAGACTGAAAATGAATTTGAACTTCAGATTATTGATGTCGGTGAACAGCCCTATTTAGCTGAACATTTTAAGCTGATAGCCACACCAACTCTAATCAAAATTCACCCCGAACCTCGACAGGTGCTTGCGGGAAGTGATTTAGTGGCTCAACTCGAACACTGGTGGCTCCGTTGGAAACAAACGACGGAGTTATTGGAGTTAGATGAAGAACAGCCTTCGGCTTTTAATTCGGCTGCTCCGGTGACTAATTATGCCAATTCGGTGGCTCATGTTACTGAATTGATTAAACTTGGTGATGAAAGGTTCCGTCTGCAACAGGAGAATGAACTTTTACAGCAACAACTACAGTTTAAAGATCGGATTATTGAAATATTGGCTCATGATTTACGCAGTCCTTTAACCGCCACTTCCTTAGCCCTAGAAACTTTATCTTCTGATCAAATTACTCCGGCTTTGAAGGTGCGTTTGATTCAACAGGCTCGGGCTCAAATTAATATTATTGATCGGATGATTACGGATATTTTACAAACGGCAAATAGTCCTAATATTCGCTCACAAATTCAACCAAATCAGTTAGATTTAACGGTTTTTCTGCACCAAATTTTGATCGAGTTAGAATCACAATTTCAGTCTAAATCTCTTAATCTTAAAACTGATATTCCCCATGATACACCGCTTGTTTATGCGGATCAAGAACGGATTCGGCAAGTGATTGTTAATTTATTAGATAATGCGATTAAATATACTCCCAGTACAGGTGAGTATTGCCGATAGTGGGCCTGGAATTCCTGAAGATAATCGCGATCGCATTTTTCAAGAAGGTTTCCGTTTAGCAAGAGATCAAGCTGAAGATGGTTATGGTATTGGTTTATCGCTGTGTAAAAAAATTATTGCTGCTCACTATGGCAATATTTGGGTTGATTCTAGTTTTACTAGGGGAAGTTGTTTTCACTTTACCTTACCTGTGGTATATAATTAATTGGAACCACTAAGACACTAAGAAAGAGAGCAAATATTGAGCATTTAGGAATTATTTTTCAAAGCAGCAATAATTTTTTTATTAGCTTTAGGAAAGGGGAATTGATCAATTTCATCTAATGTTACCCAGCGAATTTCATCGGATTCTAAGGGTTGAGGTTCCCCGCTAATATAATCACAGTGATAAACATTTAATGTAACTTTAAAATCAGTATAAGTGTGTTCAATTGTCATTAAATGCTCTTTAACTTGTATTTCAATTGCTAATTCTTCTTGAATTTCTCGTTTAATACAATCTTCTAAGGTTTCCCCCAGTTCTAATTTTCCCCCGGGAAATTCCCACAGTCCTCCTAATGAACCCTCAGCACGTCGTTTATCAATTAAAATTTGTTTTTGATGATTCCAAATAACACCAACACCAATAATTTTATGAGGTAAGGGAGAGGATATTTTAAGCATAGAAAGATAATAATTTAATTAAATGAACAATACAAAACTTTGGCAAACTCAAGATTCAGCTTGCCAAAATTTGAAACATTTTGTATTCATGGAATGGCACGGGATCAAGGATAATAACTATTCTTGAGGGGCTTTTTCACTACCAGGGATAGATCGTTCAAATGCCATTCTTTGTTCAGCATTGCGAAGGAAATAACCACTGATCATAGCAGATGCTAATAGTCGCCCTAAATGTTCACGACTGGTTGTTACTGTAATCCCAAAATGTTCGGAGGGTAAATTGCCCAATAGTCCTATCCATGACTTGAAAGACTTCCGAAGAATTGGGTTTTGACAGTTGAGAAACAGTATCAGGACTCATTGACTGTACATATTGCCACAATAAGTTCCCAATTTCGCCTGTTTCTTCCTGAAAAAATTCTGAATTTCTGTTAGATCGGTCGTTCATTTTTCTTCCCCCTTATGCAAGAGTATGAATCTAAATCTAAATCAGATTGTGAACTACCCACACTGACTTGGAGTACCAAGTACAGTGTCGGCTTCTGTACTCACAGGGGAATGCCCCATCTTAGACTTTCGCCCAAGATGGGGTCTTACCTCCCCTCCTACAGCAGAAACGGCTGAACCATCCGTCTTTAGCATTCTGATACCTTCTGCTCTAATATTCATAGCTGCG
>JFJP01011341.1_pt1 | contig 14112 bp, 11 predicted proteins | sample 431651 | NCBI WGS metagenome assembly JFJP01 (sample SAMN02602958, study PRJNA72255) | Microbial mat metagenome, whole genome shotgun sequencing project. | biome: fresh water; feature: sink hole; material: water; isolation source: purple microbial (photo- and chemosynthetic) mats found in... | reverse complement strand
GCGCAAAACCTCCCTCCCTTTGGGGGGGACAGAGGGGGGGCGCAAAACCTCCCTCCCTTTGGGGGGGACAGAGGGCTGACCACACCCTATACACCCTCCTCAGCCTCTTCATTATCATCGAATCATGGTCAGCCCCCCTCATCGGACCCACCTTTCCCGTTGGTCAAGCCATTCCGCCCGTCTATCAGTGGCTACGCGCAAACACTCCCGCCGACAGCGTGATTGCCGAGTTGCCCCATGTCGCGGCCTCAGAGTTTGCCTACGAATATTACTCTTCCTATCATTGGCGGCGGCTACTTAATGGGGGTACGGGCTACACCCCGCCCATTTACAAAGAATTACGCCAATGGCTTAATGCCTTCCCTGACCCGCGCTCGGTTGATATATTACAGCAACTCGGCGTGAATTACGTTATCCTACACCAAACCAGCTATTCGCCTGACGATTGGCAACGTGTCATGAGCGACTTGCCGCGTTATCTCCCCGCGATTGAGTCCATCAAATCTAGTGGAGATGACCTTATCTTACAACTCAGCCCGCCCGCCTGCCAAGTCACCGCCGACTCTATCCGCGTCACCTTTGAGCCAAACCGTAATATAGACGGCCTGACCAACAATATTGCCGTAACCTATCACAATAGAGGCCAGGCCGCGTTTATGGCGAATGTATTACAACCTAGCCAGCTTCATTTTACGCAATACCCCGCCCAAAATTTCACCGAACCGTTAATCACCCCCGCAGGTGAATCGCAAACCGTGATAGTCCCCGTCACTGCGCCCAATGATTTAGCCGCAGCCTGGCTTAATACCTTGCAACGCACCGTTCCCGCCGCGCCCCCCGCAATTTCACCCGCCAGGCCCTTCCCCGAAACGCTCAAACCGCTTGGCTTACATTTTGCTGACGGGCCACAACTAATTAGTTATAATCTGCAACCCGCCCAACCTACGGCCTGTAGCCAACTCTATTTGGCGGCGCGTTGGCAAGCGATTCAACCTAATGACCAAATATTAATCCAATTATTAGACCCCTTTGGTCGCTTGGTAGCAGAGCAAAGTCAGTCCTTCACTGACCAAACCGATACAATGAGTAATCTCCCCTTGCTAGGCTCACTCGCTGCGGGACGTTACGGGCTACGGGTGCGGGTGCAAACGGCAGACGGTCAAGAGCGTTGGCCTATCACTGCCGATGGCGTGAAAATTCCGCCTGATAAAGTGCCGCCGTTGCCGCTAACGATTCAACCCACGCCCGTTATATCTCAAAACAAATCGCCCTTAGCCGAGTTTCAATTGCCCGATAAATCGCTCATTCACTTGAATAACGCAACCTTACAACAACCCCAACTCACTCCAGGTGATTGGCTGCGCTTCACTCTCACCTGGCAAGCCGACCAACCCATAGCGCAAAATTACACTGTATTTACCCAACTGCTCGGCCCCGATGGGCAGGTGTGGGGGCAGCATGATAACGAACCACAAGGTGGCTGGTATAACACAACATTATGGCAACCTCATCAATTTGTGTATGATAATTACGCTTTTCCCCTCAATGCCAACGCCCCCATGGGCGATTATCGCCTGATTGTTGGCTTATATGACAGCCAAACACACACCCGCCTCACCACCACCAGCGGCGCGGATTTTGTGGAAGTGGGAACAGTTAAACAGAATTAAGAGGAGTCCAAATCTTCAGATTTGACAGTCAAATCTAAAGATTTGGACTCCATCAGCCATGAAGTCATTCACTTTCCAGCCCGCCCTGCTTGCATTGATAGGCTATCTCGGCCTCAGCCTCATCATGACCTGGCCGCTTATCACCCATTTACATGGTTACGTGCCTGGTCTCGGCGATTGGGGGCAAAACATGTGGGCGTTATGGTGGACGCGCCACGCCCTATTGACAGGCCAAAATCCCTTTTACACCCACACCCTCTTTTACCCTGATGGCGTAACCTTACTATTTCACCCGTTAGATGTGGCCGATGGGCTACTCGGTTTACCCCTATACGCTTTGTTAGGCAGTGACGTTACTTATAACCTCCTCGTCCTCGTTTCCTTCATCTTTAGTGGCTACGGCGCGTATTTACTCGCCTTGCACCTCACCCATAACCGCCCCGCCAGCTTCATTGCGGGCCTCATTTTCACCTTTTCCCCCTACCACTTCCTCCGCCTAGAGCTTGGTCATCTCAACCTTGCTACCATGCAATGGCTGCCTTTCTATTTATTATTCACCCTCAAAACCCTCACCCCCTCACCCCGCCCCTCTCCCAGATGGGAGATGGCCATAAAACTCCTTCTCCCTTTGGGAGAGGGTCGGGGTGAGGGTAAATCTCTTCTCACCTCTCATTTCTCATTTCCTACTCCCTACTCCCTACTCGCCATCTTCTTCCTCGCCCTCACCGCCCTCCATTCATGGTATTACGTTATCTATCTCGGCCTTATCACCGTTGCCATGTTAGTTTATCCCACTCAAACCACCCTGCGCCACCGCCTCATCATCATTAGTTTCATTCTCGGCACAACCTTACTCATTCTATCGCCCCTGATAATCCCTATGGCGCAACTACTCAGCAGCACCAAACTCATTGGCGAACACAACCCCCTGCGCCACTCCGTTGACCTCATGAGTTTTTGGCTACCAGGCCCGTTGACCTCATGAGTTTTTGGCTACCAGGCCCGCCCTCAACTTGGGCCGCATGGTTCAGCCCCATGTGGCAACCTTACGCCGCCCAAAACCGTGAGCCAGGAGCTTCGGCATATTTCAGCTATACTGTCCTCTTATTAAGTTTGTTAGGTTTATTGAAGGCAAAAAAGATAAACCCTCACCCCAACCCTCTCCCAGTGGGAGAGGGGGTAAAAATTCTCCCCTCTCCTAGTGGGAGAGGGGGTGAGGGCGATTTAGCCTTACCTTTATGGTGGAGTCTGATTGCCCTGATATTCGCCCTATTCGCGCTGGGGCCGCAATTGCAACTCAACGGGCAAATCTACCCCATCACCTTACCTTATGGTATCTTAAACAGCCTCATTCCCGCCTTTGCCCTCACAGGGATTCCAGGTCGCTTCATTATAATCACCTCACTCGCCCTAGCCATGCTGGCGGCGTATGGGTTGGTAAAAATCGGTACAAACCGTTATTTACTCATTCTCTGCGGCCTGCTTATTTTGATTGAATACGCGGCCATGCCCATGCGCCTCACCTCCACTGCCCTGCCTGAATTTTACCAACAACTCGCCGATGACCATGAACATTACGCCATTTTAGACATTAAATGGGATGCCAATTTTCTGATGCACGCCCAAACGGTGCATGGCAAGCCGTTGATTGGTGGCTGGTTAGCCCGTTTGCCGCAGGAACAGGCCGCGTATTTAGATGAACCGAGTTTAGATAAAGCATTCTTGCGCCTCATGCTGGGGGCTGATGGTCTCGCTTTAACTGACCCCGCCGAGATTCAAATAGCCATTCAAAGCGCGCTCAAAACTCATCAGGTGCGTTACATCATCACCCACACCCCAACGGCGCGCCCCTTTTTGGCGCAATGGGTGGGCTGGCCGATTGTTTATGAAGATGACGAATTGGTGGTCTATGGAAAATAGTCACCCGATGACTTAAAGTCATCGGGTGACTAACCCTACTTCCCCATGAATTGGTCACTTTACATCATTCGTTGCGCTGATAACAGTTTATATACGGGTATTACAACTGACGTGGCGCGGCGATTTGCTCAACATGCGAGTGGGCGCGGGGCGAAGTATTTTCGCGGCCATGTCCCGCAAAAAGTGGTTTATGTGGAACATGGCCTCACCCACCAAGCCGCCGCCCAACGTGAATATCAGATTAAGCAGTTGAGCCATGCGGCTAAAGAGAAGCTAATTAATCTGAGTTTAGGACAAGAAATTATACTGCATATCAAATGAAAACTACACTTTCGGCGCAGGAGTCCGCAATTATTTGCGGCTGTCCGCAAAGGATTGCGGACTCCTGCCAGTCATAGCAAAAGTGTAACTCTCAAATAAAACGCAGTATAGGACGCGGATAAACGCAGATTGACGCGGATTTTAAAAGCAAAAGAAAAAAATCCGCGTTTATCCGTGTGAATCCGCGTCCCATGCTTTATGTATAGCCAAAGGACAACTGACTAATGACCAATGACAAACAGCCAATGACCACCAACAAATTAACCCTTCGCCCGTTACAACTATCTGACTTAGACCCATTGGCCGCGATGTGGGCTGACCCTGACGTGACCCGTTATTTACCGACAGGGTTGCCTCGCTCACGAGAACGCACTCAGGCAGGTTTAACCCACTTTATGAACCATTGGCAACAGCATAGTTTTGGCGTATGGGCGGTTTTGCTGAAAGAAACCGACACCTTCATTGGTTACGCGGGCTTACAATATCTTCCCGATTCGAGTGAGGTGGAGGTGTTGTATGGTCTGGCGAAACCTTATTGGGGGCAAGGCTTGGCTTTTGATGCGGGGCAAACTGCGTTGCGTTATGGCTTTGAAACCTTGCAATTGCCGCGCCTTATCGGCATGGCCTTTCCCGCGAATGTGGCTTCATGCCGCATTTTGGAGAAACTTGGCCTTAAATTGACCACCGAGTTACCGCAATTTCACGGCCCTGAGCTTAATTATTACTTACTCAAACGGGAAGAGTATCGTTATATTGTTAATGGCTAAAAAATGCGCTTTGGAGTCCGTAATTATTTACGGGCTGTCCGCAAATGATTGCGGACTCCTCGTAATTAAAACCGCAATTTCTCGCCATGCTGAGTATAGACGGTTGACAACTGACCAATGACCATAGGTAAATTATTCAAAATTAATCATTTAGTCTACAATAGAGACAAAATTTTGAGGTTAAAAAACCGCCAAAATCTCAGATTTTCCCCACTTATTTACCCCAAAATCAAAGGAGCTAGTTTTATGAACAGAACATGTCGTGTTGGTGTGCATGGACGTAATAATGAGAATTTTGAAGAAAAAGATTATCAAGTGATTCGCGAGTCGCGGATTGAAGCTGTCAAAATGATGAGCCAAACCCGCCCGCAAGTATTGGAGCGTATTAAGAAAGAAAACGGTGACATTGAGATTATTACCCGTTTATATGATGGCGCAAATGTTGGTAAGGATCATCACCCGACCCCCGCCGAATTTGCGGGACGCATGATTCCCATCATGAAAGATTATCAGCCCTTCTGTAAGAAATTTCACCTGCTCAACGAACCCAATCATATCCACCGCTACGAAGGTTGGGGAGCAAATGATGATGATGCCCGTAATTTTAACACTTGGTTTTTAGAAGCCTACGACCGTCTCAAACAGGCTCACCCGTGGGCCTCATTAGGCTTCCCTGGCCTCGCCCTGCCTGATGCGGGCGCTCACCGTGACCGTTCATGGCTGAACATCTGTCGCCCCGCCATTGAAAAAGCGGATTGGCTCGGTTGCCATTGCTATTGGCAAACTCCGCCTGGGCAAGGAAGTATGGTATTTAATGAAGCATTTGGCTTGAATTTCAAATACTATCATCAACAATACCCCGATAAAACCATTGAAATATTGGAATGTGGCAACTCTAATATTCAAAATGGTTTCCCCATTTCTGATGAAGATGTGGCGCGTGAATTCACTGATTGGTTACAAGAAGTGTTTAAATATCCTTATATTAACTCGGCGGCTTATTTCATTTTGTCATCGCAAGACCGAGGCAACTGGGAATTTTTTGCCTGGCGCAAAGAAGATGGCTATGTGAAACCGATTGCTCATCGCGTGGGGCAATTAGCTCGCCCTGAACGTAGTAAGGTGCAATTAACGCCGCCCGCGCCGCCTGTTCAGCCCACCGCGCCTGCTCAACCTGCGCCAACACCCGTTGATACCACCCCGACTCCGACTGGTATTACGAATCAGAACATGGTGGATGCCTTCTATAGTGTGGGCAAAGCTCTCGGTGTAGAGCCTGCGCCGTGGGGTTTATTAAGTAAATCGGGCTTAACGTTGGGCGAGTTGATTGGCAATCGGGAGGCCATTTATAGCGGCCTATCATTGGCGCAGCTTAACCTTTCGCCCGATGAACGGCGATTAATGCGCGAGGAATTGAGCGAATATAGCTCTAGTGGCGAAGCCTTAGAAGCCAACTTCACGAATCAAAACGTGATTGATGCTTGCTATACGGCGGGGCGCAAAATGGGCTTGCCTGATTGGGATTTGTTGGGTAAAGCGGGTTTATCTTTGGGCGCGTTAGCAAGTGACCGCAATAGCAATTATAACGGGCCGCGTATTTCTAAAGCTAACGGTCTATCTGAGGCTGAAAAAAGCGCGATTAAGCAGGAACTTAAATCTATTCTCGGTTTGAGTGAAAGTGAGGAGTTACCCTCCTTTGGCATTGGCGATAGTCGTGACCGTTATCTGAAAGATGAAGCCGCTTTAATCGGGATTCCTGCGGCCATGCCAAAACATGAACATTTGGCGGTGGATAAGGCTGATAGTAAGATTGCTAAACGTGTTTGCCAAATTTGGAATAATTATGGTTGGGCGTTAACCATGATTGCCGATAATTTAGGAGTGGAATTGCCGTTGGTGGTGGCGGTGGTTGCCAGTGAGTCGCTGACGCATGGGCTAGACAGCAAAGGGCAAATGATTATCCGCTTTGAGGTGCATATTTTCAAGGATAAGCTGAACAATGAAGCGACCTTCAGCCAACATTTCCAATGTGACCCGCACGCGCCCTGGCAAGAGCATCAATGGCGCGCCAATGCGGAGGCGGAGTGGCAAAATGTTCATACCAGCCAAACCAGTGAACAGGGCGCGTTTGCTTTAGCCCGTAGCTTAGATGAAGACGCGGCCAAATTGTCCATTTCAATGGGCCTGAGCGAAATTTTAGGCTGTAATTACGCGGCCATTGGTTACAATAATGTCAGCGACATGTATAACGCTTTGGCTTCAACCGAAAGATTACAACTCATTGCCATATTTGATTTGATTGCGGGGCCAAACGCCGTTTCCCGTCGAGTGGACGCATTACGTAATAAAGATATAGATACGTTTGCGGCTTTACATAAAAGCGGTGGCGAGGCGGCGAAGTATGGCGCAATGTTACGTCAAGCAGTGGCGACGTTCAATGAATTAAAAACGGCCTAAATGAGCTTAAACCTCACAGGTTTTTAAAAACCCGTGAGGTTTGTAATAATAGGCTATCTTTATGGCGGCGTAGTAACTTTTACGCCGCCATTTTTGTGTCATCACAAAGTAGGATTTATAGTCAGTTGTAATCTAAGGTTAAACCGTATAAAATAAAGAGGAGTCTAAAACTTAAGGAGATACTACACATGACAATAATTGCTTTACCTCCAACAGTTAGCCAAGCCTGGGGGTCACAAGTTGCTACCGATTTTGCGAGTTGGTTTGAGCAACAACTTAACCAAATTAAGCATGAAAACCATCTGCCCATTTCAGCCTTTGTGGCTCGCCAGAAAGTTAACGTCTTGATGCTGGAACAGGTCAGCCACATGTTATTAGCAGGAGAGCCAAAATTAATCCAAAAATCGGCGCAGGAATGGGTTTGGCAAGTGCCGATAGATTTAACTTATCCCTCCAAAGGGCGAGTAGGTCAAGTCGGTCAAATTGAGGTTGAGGCTTATTATGGTGAAATTCAATTCACCGAAATAATGTTAAATAAAATTACAACACGCATGGAGCAATTGGCGCGAAAGATTGCCTTAGTCCAACCATGAACGTCCCTTTGCCTGTACCTCACTTTACCCAATCAGCCGACGGCTATTGCTTACCTGCTTGTGCCAGAATGGTCTTAGCCTATAAAGAAATAAACCTAACAGAAACTCAACTTATTCAAATGTTAGGGAGCCAAATTTGGGGTACACCTAGCTTTGCTATCCAAAAATTAGCCCGCCCTCACCTAGAAGTGACCTATCGTGAATGGTCACTGGCTGAGTTAAAAATGGCTTTACAACAACAACAGCCTGTGATTGCTTTTGTACAAGCAGGTTTTTTAGGTTACTATTCAGAAGATTTTGCTCACGCAGTCGTTATTATTGGTGTAACTTCAGCCCAAAATTTTTGGCTCAATGACCCTAATCAACCCTCTGGTTCAACCGAAGTTTTAGCCGACGGCTTACTAGCGGCTTGGGCTGAATTTAGTTATCGTGGGGCTACCTTAATCCCTAAATAAATTAAAAAGGAACAAAACAGGCCATGTCTAATAACTTTATTGAAATAGAAATTCGCCTCCTTAAAAAAGAGGCCGCAGGCTATCCCATTGAACTGAATGATGAGACCAATCATCGGCAATTTCGTGGCGGCTATTTAGCGTCCGATATTACGAATTGGACACCCACCGCCTCGCCGACTGATGATGGCAAAAAATTATTGGCCGCCCTGTTAGGCCACCCCGAAACCAAACAGGCGTGGGATAGGGTGCGCGGCGCGACCAAATCGCCGCGCCGTTTGCGCCTGAGCATTGACGCGACCGCGCCTGAACTCCATGCCCTGCCCTGGGAGTTGTTATATGATGACACCATGTTAGCGGCTGATGAGCAAACACCCTTCTCGCGCTATTTGGCGGGCGAATGGGAGGTGACTCCGCTTGAAAAGAGTCGCCCCATCAAAATGTTAATCGCGATTGCCAACCCGACCAATTTGGGCAATTATCAGTTGCAAGCAGTGGATTTTGCTGCCGAGCAAACGCTGTTAGAATCGGCTTTTGAGGATTTTACGCAGGGGCAAATTGAGCGCGTTTATTTGCCGCAGCCGATAACCTTAACCGCGTTGGCGGAGGCTCTGAAGCAGGGTTATCATTTATTGCATATTGTGGCGCATGGCATGTTCAATAAACGGCGGGGGGAGGCGGCACTCTTTTTAGGCAATGTTAATAATGAAGTGGAACATGTTTTTGAAAGTGATTTTAGTAATATGGTGCAACGTTTAGCCCAAAAGCCACAACTGGTTTTTCTGGCAACCTGTCAAAGTGCCACCCGTAATCCAGCGGAGGCGTTTCGGGGGTTTGCGCCGCGCTTAATTACGGCAGGTGTGCCAACGGTGTTAGCCATGCAAGATTTAGTGCCTGTGGAGACGGCGCGCGCCTTTAGTCGGGTGTTTTATCGCGAATTGTTTCGGCATGGGCAGGTGGATTTAGCCAGTAATCAGGCGCGCGCGGCGTTGCTGACGGCGAAGTTAGATGGCGGGACGATTCCTGTATTGTTCAGCCGTTTACCTGATAATAAATTATTACAAGAAATAGACCCCGATTTATTGCCGATAATTGAGCGCAAAGCCTTTGAGCCAGAAACCGTTTTAATCCCTAGCGGCCCATTTATTATGGGTAATGACGACCCTGACATGCCATCTGAGGGGCCGCGCCATGTAGTGACTTTGCCGACATATCGCATGGGGAAATATCCCGTCACGAATCAGCAATATGGTGAATATCTTAAAGACATTAAAGAGCCACGCGAACGTAATAATCGGAAGCCGCGTTATTGGTTTGGCCTAACCCCCGCCAAAGAGCAGTTGGAACATCCTGTGGTGGGGATTAGTTGGTTTGATGCGTTGGCTTATACCGAATGGTTAAGTCAAGTTACGGGGCGTAACTATCGCTTGCCGAGTGAGGCACAATGGGAAAAGGCGGCGCGTGGCCCAGAGGGGCAACTTTATCCGTGGGGCAATGAATGGCAAGAGGATTATTGCAATGGGGGACAGGCTGCGACTAGAAGAAGTGGCCGCCCAAAGACAAGTAATAAACTTGAAACAACGCCTGTAGGCCAATATCCTCAGGGGGCGAGTCCTTACGGTTGCTTGGATATGACGGGCAATGTGTGTGAGTGGACGACGACCATGTGGGGTGATGACCCGATGGTGAATCAATTTCCTTATCCTTATCAATTGGCTGATGACCGTGATAAGGTGGCGGCGGAGTGGCAGGATGCGCGTTGGCAACGGATTTTACGGGGCGGCAACTTTAGTGATGAGCCGACTCGGTTGCGCTGTAGTAGCCGCTTTCAGTTTGCGCCTGATAGACAGGCGAAAAATTGGGGCTTTCGGGTGGTGTGTGAGGTTGGTTAGGGTCAGTATATACCACGCGAGGGAACAAATTGGAGTGCAAACCTTTAGGTTTGCCGCACCACAGACGAGCAAACCTGAAGGTTTGCACTCCTTTTTGCAGGGGAGTCGTTGTTGGTTTGGATAATCAAAATGTGTATGTTCATGACCCTGCTTTTAACCATGCTCCAATTCAAGTGCCTTTGCCACAGTTTGAATTGGCTTGGATGACTTTAGATTATCGTTATGGGGTGATTATAAAAAATGACACTCAAGCACAAATGACAACGGACAAATGACAAATTAAGGAGTATTTATGCCACCAACCATCAAACAAAGTGGGGATTGGGGAACGTTAGTTAGGCGAATTAAAAAGCGCAAAAGTGGTATTGGCATTGATTGGAAAACGATTGTGCGGCGGATAAAAACGGGTAAATGTACGCCGATAATTAGTTATCAAGTCAGTGGCAATCATTTCAGCAAGCAAGACCAGGTGGTGGAAAGTTGGGCGAAGGAGCTTGATTATCCGTTACAAGACCGTCATGATCTGTATCATGTGGCGCAATTTGCCAGTGTTAACAGCCGTGATAGTCTGTCCGCGAAGGAAGATTATTTAGATTTTCTTAAAAAACGCCTGGTCAATAAAGCCCGTAGTGAATTTCCCGCCAGTCAAAAAGCATTTCTCAATACCTTAGAAGATGAGTTATATGACTTAACCTTCTCGCAAGTGGCGACCCGTTTAGGCCACCCTAAATATGAGACCGACCAGGAAAACCCGTTGCGCTTATTGGCAGAGTTGCCCATGCCGATTTATCTGACCACGAATTATGCCACCTTTTTGGAAGATGCGCTCAAAGCGGCGGGCAAAGAGCCACTCACCGAGTTTTGTTATTGGCATGATGACTTGCGTGATGATGCGGTCTCCGTTTTTCAAACCGACCCCGATTATCACCCCACCGTTGAACGCCCGCTGGTGTTCCATCTGCATGGGCTAGATGCCCACCCATCGTCATTAGTCTTAACGGAAGATGATTACTTAGAGTTTCTCATCAAAATTTCCGAAGATGCCAATGCCATTCCGCGCCGCATTTCGCAAGCTCTGGCCGATTCTTCGTTATTATTGTTAGGGTATCAACTGAATGGTTGGGATTTCAAAACGATTTTTCGCGGGTTGATAACCTCTAAACGCTCTAGCCGCCGCCTGTTAAGTCTTTCGATTCAATACGAATTGGAAGAACGGGATATTAGCAACACCGCCGATGTGCAAGAATATTTACAAAAATATTTCCAAAAAGCCAATTTTGATGTCTATTGGGGCGATACCCAAAGTTTTATGCAGGAATTATGGGAATATTGGGAGAATAACGCATGAGCCAACCAACCATAACCAATCCTTACATTGGCCCCCGTACCTTTGAAGAGAGTGACCGTGAATTTTTCTTTGGGCGTGAACGGGAGGCGCGCGAGTTACTTTCTTTAGTGATTGCCGAGCCATTGGTGCTGCTTTATGCCCAATCAGGCACGGGCAAAAGTTCCCTCATCAATACTTTGCTGATTCCCCGCTTACGAGATGAAGATTTCCATATCTTACCTAAATGTCGGGTGGGTGAGCAGCCGCTCAAACATCAAATTGAGGTTAGTAATATCTTTGTCTTTAATTTATTGCTGACTCTAGACCAAAACAAAACCACCCTCGCTGACCTTGCCAACTTATCCCTGACTGATTATTTACAAGCCCATAAATATCAGCTTTTTATGTCTGAGTATTATGATAAAGACAATTATTACGAGTTACGTGATGATGAAAACCTGCCCCCCCGTCAGAGTGTAACCATCGAGGCGGAGGTTGATGAGGAGGAATATGAGGAGGTTGAGCCACCGATTCGGGCCTTAATCATTGACCAATTTGAGGAAATTTTTACCCATTATCCTGAACGTTGGCCAGACCAACAAGGCTTTTTTCAACAACTGCACCAGGCGATGGCTGATGACCCTTATTTGTGGGTGATTATCTCGCTACGTGAAGATTTTTTAGCCTATCTTGACCCCTACGCGACCTTGTTTCCAGGCAAATTACGGGCGCGTTTTCGGCTAGAGCCATTAGGATATGAAGCCGCGCTCCAGGCAATTCAAAAACCGGCCATCCAAGCGGGTATTCCTTTTGCCGCAGGGGTGGCGGAAAATATGGTGGATAATTTGCGGCGGATTCAGCCTAGTTCCAACTTGCCCCGTAAAGATTCGCAACCTATTTTAGGGGCTTATATTGAACCCGTCCATTTACAATTGGTTTGTCGTCAATTATGGACGAATTTACCGCCTGATTGCCCCCAAATTGAAGCCCAGCATGTGCAACAATTTGGTGATGTTGACCAAGCCTTAATTAGTTTTTATGAGGCCACCATTCAAGATGTTATTACTAAAACTAACGTTAGTGAGCGCAGTTTACGCACCTGGGTGAGTAGCCAACTGATTACGCCAGGCCGCACGCGCGGGCTGGTTTATCGGGGCAAGTATGATACGGTGGGGCTGCCTAATGAGGCCATTAACATTTTACACCAAGCCTATATTATCCACGCCGAAGTACGCGGCGCGAATATGTGGTATGAATTGACCCATGACCGTTTGGTTGAGCCGATTTTGACCTCTAATGATGCATGGGAACATCGTACCCGCCGCCCTTTGGCGATTGCCGCGAGTGCCTGGTTAGCCCATAACCGTAACCCTAACAAATTGTATCGGGGCGAATTATTACGTGAAGCCAAGCAATTAGCCAAAATGAAGCCCGATGAGTTGAGTGAGTTGGAAAAGAGCTTTATTATTGCTAGTTTGGAAGATGGACGGCGGCGGATAAATCAACGGATGCGCTATACCCTTTTGGGCGCAATCGGCATCATTATTATGCTGTCGGCTTTAACCATTTATGGTAACATTCAGGCCATGAACGCCCGTAATAATCATAATCTCGCGGTGACGGCGGAACATATCGCCATTGCTCAAAAGGCCACCGCCGAAAAAGCGAGTACCGAGGCGAACATGCAACGAGTGACGGCAATCGCGGCGGAACGTCTAGCGGAAAATCAAGTGCAACAACTTTCTACGGCTCAAGCAGAGGCCAATGTACAACGGGGTATGGCGCAAACGGCCAGCCTGGATGCCATTAGCCAAAAAGAAACGGCCCAAGCAGCCAGCTATGAAGCTATTTGCCAGAAAGAAACGGCTGAAGCTGAACGGCAAAGTGCGGTTTATGCCCGTGAAACTCTGGTTCATTCACTAGAAAATATGCTCACCGCCCAAGCCCACCCCACTAACACCGCTATCCCGACCAGTACCGCGACCCCCACGCCGTTGCAAATGGCGGCGGCCAACCCCAAACCAATGGCCTCGACCACCGCCACGCCAAACTATCAAACCACTGCCACCGTTGCGGCCGTGCAAAAACAGTTGGAGGCCATACGCGCCACGCAAACGGTGGCCGCGTTAAATGTTTCGATGGCTGCCGTGCCTGCGGGTCAGTTTCAAATGGGCTTTATCCCCAATACCGACCGACTGTCTGGCTTAACCATGTCGCCTGACCTCGATGAACAACCTGCCCACCTAGTGCAGCTACCCACTTATTGGATTGACCGCGCGGAGGTGAGCAATGGGGAATATCAAGAATGTGTTAAAGCAAATGTCTGTCACCCCCCCGTTGGTGGCGACCCACTGTATCACACGGACTCAGAATATAAAAGCTATCCCGTTAATTTTGTGGCGTGGCATGACGCGCAGAGCTATTGTGACTGGGTGGGCAAGCGGTTGCCCACTGAAGCCGAGTGGGAAAAAGCGGCGCGCGGCCCCGATGGGCGAGTCTGGAGTTGGGGTAATGTTTTGAAAGATGACCCGACGCACCCCTTCGTTGAAAAAGCCAATGTGCGCGATGGTACGCATGAAGGGCCAGTGGAGGTTTTAACTTATAGTAATGGCGGCAGCCCCTATCATGTGCTTAACCTAATTGGTAATGTATCGGAATGGGTCAATGATTGGTATAGCCCGACCTATTACAGCCAACGCCCTAACCCCGATAA
>JFJP01024049.1_pt1 | contig 14113 bp, 16 predicted proteins | sample 431651 | NCBI WGS metagenome assembly JFJP01 (sample SAMN02602958, study PRJNA72255) | Microbial mat metagenome, whole genome shotgun sequencing project. | biome: fresh water; feature: sink hole; material: water; isolation source: purple microbial (photo- and chemosynthetic) mats found in... | reverse complement strand
TCTCATTTTGGCGGATGGTCAACCGCTGGAAATTGCTTTACAGACCTAAAAATTAACATCGTTATGCAAGAGGTTCTTTTAAGTGAAATTAAAAAAATAGAAGAAACCTTACCAAAATCAAATTCAAATTTAAACATTATAGATCTCTCCAAGGGAGGCATTACTGTATCCCTAGAAATTGCAGCGGCACTCTCAAGAGATGAAATTGTAGCGATGATGGGAGATCGTGCAACAGATACCAAAAATAATTATCCAATTAATTTTTTTGGGGAAGAGGCAAATTTCAATAAAAACCCTTTTCTTATTGCTTACAAAACAGAAAAACCTTTAATTGGGCTGACATTTATTTATCAAAGACCACAATGCTACAAGCTTCAGTTTACAACCATTCGAATGAATAAAAATAACCCACAAGAAGATGAAATACAACACGCCATGCAAGCGTATGGTGATTTTTTCGCTTCATCGGTCAAAAACCATCCAGAACAATGGTTTAATCTTTATTATTTTTGGAAAGAGAGAAGATGCAATTAACCATAGACACGAGACACATTACTTTAGATGAAATCATTAACGCTACATCGGTTGATATTTCACAAGACCCCACATTTGAAACACACTTTTCTCTTGGACATACCTTTTTAATGAATGAAATCAAAAAAGGCAAACCTATTTATGGGGTTACCACGGGTTATGGAGCAAGTGGCAAGAATTATCTGACCTATGAGCAAAGTGCTATTTTGCAACAAAACCTGTATCGCTTTCACGGGTGTGGTGTGGGAGAGCCTCTTAGCCATGAGATAGCACGTTATATGGTTATTATTAGACTCATTTCTCTTTCAAAAGGCAAGTCAGGTATCTCTTATGCTCTTTTACAGAGACTTGAACTTTTACTCAAACATGATATCATCCCTGTAATCCCTTCTTTAGGTTCTGTGGGTGCAAGTGGTGATTTAACGCCACTCTCTTATATAGCAGCTGTTATTGCAGGGGAGCGAGAAGTGTGGTATGAAGGGAAACTGCAAAACGCTAGTGATGTTTATACTAAACTAGGCATTACCCCTTATATTTTTAAACCCAAAGAAGCGCTTGCTATTATGAACGGAACTGCTTCGATGAGTGCTATTGCACTCTCTTCACTGACAAAATTTACAACGATTTTAGAAAGTATGGAGTCCTTTGTAAGTGCGATGTTTGAGCTTCTTCTAAGCGATACAACGCCTCTAGACAGTTTTGTTCACGAATCCAAACCTTTCACAGGACAAATCAAAACAGCGCATGCCATTAAAACAAAAATAGAAGGCTCTAAGCTCACACATGGCAGAGATGATAGATACGATAAATTTTTTGCAGATAATGAACTGAACATTCAAGATACGTATTCTATCCGTTGTGCGCCACAAGTACTCGGTGTCGTTAGGGATAACTTGGAAATTTCAAAAAATTGGGTAGAACAAGAGATTAATTCGGTGAATGACAATCCACTAATCGATGGCGAAAATCAAAAAATTTATACTTCGGGTAATTTTTATGGTGGCTATGTGGCACATGCTATGGACACCCTTAAAATCTGTGCTGCCAATGTGGCCGATTTATTGGATAAAGAGTTTGCTTTGTTGGTTGACCATAAATTCAATCGAGGGATTGGCGAAAACATTAAGCTCTCTCATGAGCCTTATTTTCACGGTTTTAAAGCCATGCAAATTACCCTTAGTTCACTCAGTGCCGATGTGATTAAAAATACAACAGCAGCATCCATTCACTCGCGCTCTACAGAATCAATGAATCAAGATAAGGTGAGCATGGGCACAACAGCTGCGCTTGATTTTGCGAAGATGTTAGAGCCATTAGAATTAATGCTTAGTATTGCGTTTATGGGAGTTGCTCAAGCAGTGGACATTAGAGGAAAAGAGTTGGTTTCTCCCACTTTGTTAAAACATTACTATAGCATACGAGAATCTGCCAATTCTCTTTTAGAAGATCGAAGAATGGATGTAGAGATATTACGTGTGAGAAGTATCCTTCAAGCGGGGAAATTGGCATGAAAAAAGTCTTGGTGACAGGTGCTACTGGAAGTCTTGGCACTGCGATTGTTCGCTACTTTGCCCAAAATGGCTACTTTGTCTATATCCACTATAAAAGTCAAAAAGAAAAAGCCCTTGCACTTTTAGAAGAGATAGAGCATGGTGAAATTTTACAATTTGACATCACCCAAAAAGAAGAAGTCAAACAGGCATTGGAATCTTTACATGTAAATGTTCTGGTCAACAATGCAGGCATTACAAAAGACAAACTGTTTTTTTTTATGGAAGATGAAGACTGGAGTGAGGTGATGGATGCAAATCTTAACAGTCTTTTTTATGTCACCAAGCAAATTCTTCCTCATATGATCAAAGAAAAAGCTGGCTCCATCGTTAATGTCTCTTCCATTTCTGGGTTGGTTGGGAATGGTGGACAAGTCAACTACTCGACGACCAAAGGCGGTATTATCGCCTTTACCAAATCCTTATGTGCAGAAGTTGCTCGTTACAACATTCGTGTCAATGCAGTGGCTCCAGGGGTGATTGAATCGGAGATGATCCACACTGTGGATAAAAACATCACCAATTTGATTCCGTGCAAACGGTTAGGTCGTCCCGAAGAAGTCGCCGAGGTTGTTTTCTTTTTAGGCGATAAAGCAACCTATATAAACGGCGAAGTGATTAATATTAGCGGCGGGATGATCCGGTAGTGCAGATTTTTTTTTCGTTTTTATATGCTCCTGTTGTCGTGGTATTGCTGAGCTATTTTGATATAAAAACTGTTTCTTTGGGTATTTTAGTCTTTGGTGTGCTTTGGCTCCTAGCACTTAGGCCTAAAACGATTAAGACAGCGCTTTTCCCATTTTTTTACATTCTTGTTGCCTTAGGTGCTTTTTTATGGGATGACTTTTTAGTCCTAAAGTTTTTACCCTTACTGATCTCTTTAGCATTTCTCTTTTTTCTAATAATCAGTCAATTTGATAATGACTCTGTCATCTTACAGTTTGCGCGTAAAATTCATAAACGAACTCTTGAAAGTGATGAAGAGGCTTATATTAACCGTTGTGCTCTTTTTTGGATTTTGCTCGCTTTTTTGAATATTCTTTTACATGTAAGTATGCTACTTCTCAAAAATGATCACTATTGGATTGTCTATTCCTCTGTTGGTTGGTATAGTGTTTTTATCTTTGGAGGTCTTATTCAATTTTTACATCGTCAATTTATCTTTTTAAAACGGAAATAAATCATGAAAAACATTATAGTATCAGTCCTTTTATTATGCACTTTTTTTGCCAATGCTTCTTCAACGTTTAAAGAAACACGCTATGTGTATGCATTGGATAAAAACATCTCACTTGAAGGTTTCATAACCTTTGGAGAGCACAATATCATGATTGAATACAATAAACCTGAATCAAAGGTTTTGACCTATTTTGAAGACACGTTAACCATTCAAGACCAATCTGGCTATACAACTGTCAATGTACAAAGCATGCCCTCTTTAAGCTATTTTTTTATGATTATTAAAGCGGTGCATGATGAAAACGCTTTACTGTTAGATTCGTTTTTTGACACCACTGTAGCAAACGAAAATCAAACACATTTAACCCCCAAAGGCGTTACGGCAGAAATCCTAGAGGCAGTGAGCATTAAACGCCGTGGTAGAGAACTTAAAGCCTTACATGTAAAGATTAAAAATGGCGATAGGATTAGCATTGAAATTATGGACTAAATCCCTCAACCTCATTCTTTTTGCGATTGCTTGTATATTATTCTTCTTTTATCACAACGTTGTGCATGTCTCCACTAATTTGCTTACTTTTTTACCAGAGGGCAAAAATAAAGAAGCTTTTGAGATTTATAGTGAATTCAAAAATGCTAAAGAGATTTTAATAGCCACCGAAGGATTTGATAAAGACTCCCTTACAAAAATAAAGACAATTGAAGAGAAGCTACTGGCTTCTGGGCTTTTAACATTACAAAGTAGCATTGTCCCAAATGCCAAACTGATCGAATATACAAAAAATAACACTTTCTACCTTAAAAATTTAACTAAAGAAGAAGTCCCAAACATCCATGAAACGCTCAAAGCTCTTTATGATAAAATAGTAAAAAATCCATACTACACAACAATAGATGCTATAGATCCACTAGGCTTTTTTAGTCCAAAAGAGCAAAAAAAAACAATCACAATTCGTGATGGGCATCTAGCCTTAGGTGATTTTGGGTACCTAAGTGTTCTTAGCATCAAAGAGAGTGCTAGTACTTTAGAGTATTATGAAAAAATTTATACGCTAGTACATCAAGAGCTATTAGGCATGCGTAATGTACGTATCTTTAGCCCAACATTTTATTTTGTAGAAAATGCTAAAAAGATACAAGAAGATGTCACCTTTTTAATTTTTCTCTCTACGGCTTTATTGCTAATTCTTTACATCTTCATTATCAAAAATATCTATTTATTGATTAACACTATTGCAACACTTACTACTTCAGCACTTCTTTCTTATCTACTCATTGGAATGCTTTGGAGTGAAATCTCCGTTTTTGTATTAGCTTTTGGAAATGCCATTGGAACGCTTGCGATAGACTACATGTTCCACTACTATTTTTACGGGCATTATGAAGATAAAAAGAGATTTAACACCTCTGTCTTTTATGGGTTTTTAACCACATTTGGCGGTTTTTTAATTTTTTCCTTTGTTGATTTTCCTTTAATTCAACAAGTGTGCATCTTTGCGATGATTTCACTTTCTCTCTCCTACCTCCAATTTGTCTTTCTTTTCCCGCACATTGGATTCAAAAAAGCACAGCCTTATAAAGCATTTCACATCTCTATTCCATTGCCTTACCGCACGATAGCACTTTTGTCTTTGCTTGCCATCACTCTTAGCCTTCCTTTTATATCACTAGATACTAACATCAAAAATCTTGATTATCAAAACATTGGGCTAATGAAAGAAGAACGATTCTTCAAAAATGCTATAAAAAAAGAGGGTTATACCCCACTCTTAATTGAAGCAAATTCCATCGAACAGCTTATTGCACACAGCAATACCCTTAATAATGCTTTTAAAAATGCCACCATACCACTCTCTTATTTTTTTGATAAAACCTTTTATGAGCAGCGAAAAAAAGAGATTGATACATTATATTTAAAAGAGAAAAAAATACTCATTGAAGAAGAAGGAACCAAGGTTGGTTTTCGCGAAGGCTTTTTTAGGGATGCCTACAAGGAAAAACTCTTATATCCAAGCTATCAAGAACTTACAGTAGAAACACTTCATGAAATGGGCTTTGATGTGGTTCATAAAGAGGGGAAATACTACGCCTATGCTCTAGTACAACAACACGAAAAAGCAATAGTGGAAAAATATCCATTTGCCTACTCTATTGACGCAGCGGAACTTTTCTTTCAAGCGCTGAACACCATAGCAAAACAACTGCTTATTGGAGGTTTCTTTGCCCTTGCATTTATTGTTTTCATGCTTTTTATGATTTGTCGCAAATCTTTGGCACTGAGTTCTACATTTGTTTTGCTGCCAACAGCGCTTGTTGTACTGTTTTTTCTCACAGGAAATTTTACTATCGCTCATCTTTTTATGCTTTTTATTATGATGCTTTTTGGAATTGACTATGGTATTTACATGAGCAATGAGGAGAGTTTTAAAGATGGCACAAGAAGCGCTATTTTTTTCTCCATCATTGACACATTCGCAGGCTTTGGTGTCTTAATTTTTAGTGACATAGGCGCTTTGCATGATATGGGTCTCGTTTCATGTGTTGCAACGGTAGCAATTTTACTTTTATTGATGGGGAGGAGACAGTCGTGAGGGTTATTGTTGTTAATGATGACTGTAATGAAAAAATCTATGAGAGCCAAAGTCTCATAGACACCAAACTACAAGACAAAGTACTTCTGATCCCCTCAAAGACTAAAGAAGAAAATGCCATAGAGATTTTAAGAGCCTATCTTTCAGAAGCAAAACCTATTTTATATGACCAAGAAAATCTCGCTTTAAAAGCAAGAATTGAATCTTTGAGCACACAAACATTTGATGAAATGGACTTCTCAGCCATGTTTTTTACTTCAGGAAGTACAGGCTTCCCTGTTGGTGCATTTAAAAGTAAAGAAAATATTGAAGCTGATATGGAAGCCTTAGTTTTAGAATTTGGTAATTTTTGTATCAATAAAGTGGTTTCAACAGTTCCATTTATTCATATTTATGGGTTTTTAGCTGCTCTTTTGCTATCACTCAAACTAGAGGTTGATTTAGTTTTTAAAGAGCATTTTTTACCGCATGATCTTCTCTCTTTTGCAAATCCTCATCATCTTGTTGTAACAACACCTCTTTACATCAAATCACTTTTAAGATTAGGAGAAGCAAAAGATTTGAGTGAAACTATTTTTATTAGTTCTACAGGACCTCTGCCTATAGAAACGGCTAAAGAATTCACTGATACCTTTAAAACCACGCTCATTCAATTGTTTGGCTCCACCGAAACGGGCAGTATTGCTTTTAAAAAGCAAGACGATACTTTTTGGACGCCTTTTCACGGTGTCGAAGTTTCACTCAATGCAGAAGGGCTTTTACATATAAAATCTCCTTTTATCTCAAAAACTTTATGGCAAGAAGAATATACACAAACAGGCGGGGCGATTCAGGGCTTTGATTATGCCATATTGGAAAATGGAAAATTTCAACTCATTGGGCGCAGTAGTCACATTGTAAAGATTGCGGGGAAGCGTTATGCTACATCCCAAATCGAAGAAATCCTAGAGGCGTTAGAAGGTATAGAAAAAGCTCTTGTGCATGTCAAACATAAAAACAGTGAACTTAAAGATGAAGTCTTACTTATTTTTATTGAAGCTACTCGTTCTATTTGCACTAAAGAAGTAAAAAAAGTGATCAAACAAAAATTAGGAAAAATCAATCTGCCCTTAGAACTCAGTGTAGTCGATAAAATTTCTACCACACTCATGGGTAAAAAATGTATGCCATTGTAATCAATATCTTATTTTTAAGGAGTTATATGAAAAACATTGTCTCGAGATTTTTTCTCACGCTTGTCTTTGCTATCAGTGTGCTATTTTTTACTGGTTGTGCTACAAAAAGGGGAGAAGTTGCACTTCAAGTGCCAACTAGCAAAGTCGAAACTGCACCATCTAATGGCAAGCAAGTTTTCATCAATTCCGTGGTTGACAAACGTATTTTTGAGGTAAAGCCACCACAACCTAGTACGCCCTCACTAGACCCGTCAGAAGCACAAGATGATACTATCAAAGCGCGTGCAGTTGGAAGAAAGCGCAATGGTTATGGCATGGCACTAGGAGATATTTTACTTAACGAGAATCAAAGTGTTCCTAGTGTAATAAAGACTTCACTCAAAGAAGCATTAGTGGACAAAGGTTACCATGTCATCGAAAACAAAACAGAAATCACCTCACAAACCTATATCGCTGATGTAAAAATTATGAAATTTTGGTCTTGGATGAATATGGGTTTTTGGGCACTGACCATCAGTTGTGAGATTCAAACAGATATTGAGTTTAAGCAAGAGGGAAACCCAAAAACATATAGCTTACATGTAAAAGCGGCGGACTCTTTTCAAACGGGTATGGAAAGCAATTACATAGAAGTCATGCAAAAAGCGTTGAAGGAGTATAGTTTACAAGTAAAAAAAGAGATACAAGAATAAAAAACTCAAAGGGTAGCTGTTAAAACCTACCCTTTGTTTATTTCTTAGAGCATGCTTAGTTGAACTTGAATGCCTTTGTTTAAGTTTTGAATCCAACCATTATAGTTACTATGGATGGTGTTATTAGCAGGGTTATAGTCTAAATTAACACTACTTTCATAGGTAATACTATATTCTTCAGTATTACATTTTATTGAAACTATAGCCGTATGTGTTCTTAAAATAAGTGTTCCTTTAAGTACACCTGGCTTTTCTTTTTTAATCATCCAACCTAGTGCTCCACCTGCCCTAATAATAGCTTTTTCCACATCTTCCAATGAAGCTTTCTTATCACCTGCAGTAGCAATTGACATGTTACTCACATTATATACCGGTGGCGTACCACAACCCAAAAAAGACAATGTTGCAATGGCTGCAATCATCAACATAAGAAGTTTTCTCATTAAAATCCTTTAAAAAAAATTTAATTAATTTTAGTCGTTTTAAGATTAATTTTTACTGAGCTAAAAACCTTTTTCTTGTTATTTTACATCTAAAATTTCTTTTCCATGAACACGCAAATTATTGATATCACATAATGAGTAAAATATAAAAGAAGTAAAAAGAACTGCAATAGGTTTTCCAAGCGTTTTAATGTGTGTACCTAGAAGATGGAGCTTTACATTGTGAAGTTTTAGTGTGCCAAAAACATCACTTGCAATGATTGAAACTTTGGAGTTTTGAGCCATCAATACTACCTCTTTTGACCCTTTAAACGTACTATTAATAATCTCAACATCAGAATTGACCACCACCAACTCGCCAATAAAAGCATCCTTGATGACCACTCTTTGAGAATCACGAATACTCATACTCTCAATCATACCCGAATACGTTTGATCCTTCACATGTTTAAGATGCACACTATAGCTTTGAGTTTGTGAAGGCAAGGTCGGTCGCATGGGAGCTTTTGGGTGTATAAAATGTTCTTGGAGTATCTGAAAAAATGCTTTTTCATGCGTAAGCATTGGCACATGTTTTGCATCAGGAATACTCTTTAGGCTAGAATTTTCCATGAGTTTATGCAAAACATAGCCTGTTTTTAAAGGGGCAATATCATCCTCCTCGCCCCATACGATCGTTGTCTTGGTGTTGATGTCTTGGATGACTCCACTAAAGTTTTCCTCCACAAGTGCTACTGCTGCGATACGCATGGGATTTGCCCCCAATACACTCGCTCTTAGCTCTGGGCTTTGAAGCACTCTACTCATGTCCACAGATATTTTTCGATCAATTTTTTCGGTCATCTTATCCACAAAACGATTGAATGTAGAGTTTTGAGTGAGTCCGCCGTAATCATCAAAAAAAGAATGAATACCTGTTTGCATCAAAAATGTATTATATTCACTGCGGTGCAAAATCCCCGCTACATCCACAAGCACCAAACTTTCGACATTAGAGGGGTACATGCTAGTATATTTAAGGGCAATGGCTCCACCCATCGAATGACCAATAAGATGAAACGGCTTTTTCACATAAGCTTGTGTCATATAATGAATGAACTTAGCATACTGCATAGGTGAATAGAGCTCATTAGACTTCGTCGATTGACCAAAACCTGGCAAATCAAAGGTGATGACATAGTGGTCGTTTTTCAAAAAATCAATGGTTCCATCCCAAATCGTAGAAGCCTCATCCCCTAGCCCATGCACCAAAACAACGGCTGGATTTTCAGGATTTCCACTCATCTTCATATAAACAGAAGCATTAAAAATAGGCTCTGGAACAAATGTTCCTTCTAGCTCTTTACCGTGTAAGCTTAGAATAAAAATCAAAACTATCAGCAAAAATCTCATTGCACTTCTTCTAGCATAACCATAAAAATGCCACTAGCACACATCACATCACTCGCTTCTTCAAGCACTTCAAAGTAAAACTCACTCGAATTTCCAAATGACAAACGCTCTGTAATAACAACCCTACATGTAAGGCCTTGAAGCTTTACATATAAAGAAATATCTTTCATTAAGACCAAAAAACCATTTTGAGGTATAGTCGTTTGTGCAAAAGCAGATGAGGCTTGCGCTGCTGCTTCTGTTAGCATTGGAAGTGTTGGTGGATAGGGAAATTCACACACAATAGTCGCAGTTTTATCGTTACATGTAAGGATTTCTTTGGCAAAACGAATGGGCGGAAGATGGGGTAAATTCATAACACGACTTCGACAATCGCACACTCTAATTGTGGTGCATATTGCGCTATATATAACATCTCGCTGATGGAGCTTGGAATACCAGCAAGCTCACTTTTTTGAAGCTTCATCGTCGCATGTTCTTTTGTGACACGCACCACCAAAGCCACACCACTTTCAAGGTGTGTAATACAGCGATTAACCTGTTCAATATTAGGAATATCCAGTGTTTCAAAGCACAAGAGCAATAGCACATCACCATCGAGTGCTTTAAGTGCTCCTGCTTTTAATACATTAAGTGATGTTTTATCGCCACTAGATAGCGTTAAAATCTCATTCTGGTTGTGGTATAAAATAGAAAGGTATGAAACGGCAGTATTGTAAACAGAATTTTGAAAATCAGTCGGGCTTAGAGCTTGTTCATCTTTGATAGAATTTAAAATATTGGCGGTGGTTTCAAGTTCACCAAAAGCACTCCCGCAGATAATACGACCTCCCTCAAAATGACTGACGCTATTGAGTAGTTCTACGGCAATTTTAGCCGCTTTTGTCAGTCTTCGTCGCACCATCATTTGAGGCACGAGCTCTTTGATGTTAGGAATTTCTACATTTTTTTCACCCAGCATAAAAGCGCTGCTTAAAATCTCTAAATTGATTTTCATTGTGGCACTCCAAAAAGCAATGAAGTGTTATTCCCACCAAAAGCAAGTGAATTGCTCAACGCATAATGCAAGGGTTGAACTTTGGCTTCGTATAAAAAATTGAGCGTTTTATTTTCAGGCTCCGTGAGAATTGTATTGGGAGGCACTATCTGCTTTTGAAGTGCCATGACACATATAATGGCTTCAAGTGCCCCAGCAGCCCCAAGCGTGTGTCCCGTGATAGATTTTGTGGAACTCACATAAGGCCTATCTCCAAAAAGTGTTGCGATAGCAATGGCCTCACTCTCATCATTGGCCAATGTTCCTGTACCATGTGCATTGATGTAATCTATCGCATTTGCACTCACATTTGCATGCAATAAAGCATTTTTCATACTTTGAAAAGCGCCTTCGCCACGAGGAGAAGGATGTGCCATATGATGCGCATCAGAGCTATAACCTACACCTAGGAGTTCAATTCCTGTAGCATCACATTGATTTTGTAACAATAAAGCTCCTATTCCCTCAGATACATTCATGCCCGATCTTTTGATATCAAAAGGGGAACATGGCTTTGATGCCAAGACACCAAGTGCATTAAACCCTTGAATGGTAATTTGAGATAATGTATCAAATCCAATAATCAAAACAGAGTCATAAACACCTTTTGAAATGACTTCATAACCATATCCTAGTGCATTAGCACTTGATGTACATGCTGTAGAAAATGAAATGTCATCCTTGAAAATAAAATGTTGATTTAAAATGTAAGCAATAGCATTAATATTATGAAGTAATGGGTTGATATGTGCGTAACTACCACTAGCAAAAAAAATCTCTTCCGTTTTACGCATACCCCCAACCGAGGAGCCAACAACTAAGAGTGTTTTGCTAAAGTCTTCTAAATTGCTTTTTTCTAAAATAGTGTTACACGTTTTCTTTAAAATCTCTTCGATTGAAAATTCTCTTTCAATTTTTCCTAAAGCAATGTTCTTATCACTCAAGAATGAGTTATATGACTTTATACCTGTTCGATGTCCACAAATTGCATCAAAAATACCCTCTGGAGAATCAGAGGCTGCACATACTGCATCATAAGCAGTAACAAAAACTCTATTTGGGGGCATTGATATAATCAAGCAGACTCTGTATGTTGGTAAAGATTTTTTGATACTCTTTGGAATCAGCTATTTTAATACCAAACTCTTTTTCTACAGTAAGTACAAGCTCAATTGAATCAACCGAATCAAGTCCCAAACCATCATCACCAAAAAGAGGCGTAGTATCATCAATATCACTAGGTGTTAAATCTTCTAATTTTAAGTTTTTAATCAGTACTTCTTTTAAATTCTCAGCTGTAATCATTTTATTTTACCAACCTTTTCTTATTCAAAATTGTCTATTATAAACAAACAAAGTCTACTAAAAAACATCTTGTATCTTACTAAATTTTATTATTATGATAAGTATTTTGATGACTCATAGGTGAGCCTTTCCTGCATGATGTGAAATAATGCTTCATACCATGTATCTTCTTTGGGATAAAAGGCATCAAGGTAAACAATGTAAACTTTTCCAGTGTGAGAAACCAATTTTTTAGAATCAAAAACATATTTAGAACCAATGATAAGAATAGGTTGCACTTTTAAATTGAGCTTATCTGCTAAAATCTTTGCTCCATTCTGAAATTTTAATAATTGTTTACCGTCCCCTCTTGTGCCTTCAGGGAAAATAGCTATTCTTCGACCATTCTCCAACTTAGTTTTACTGCTTGCTAGCATCTTAATCATCGAACGCCTATCGTTTCGATCAATCGAAATCATCTCAGGGGCTTTAATCATATGCCCAAAAATAGGGATATCTTGGATTTCTTTTTTTGCAATCCAACAGATATCTTTTGGAAAAGTAGCTTCCAAGGAAACAATATCGATCAAGCTTTGATGGTTGATAACAAGGAGTTCGGCACTAGGGTCTGGGAGACCGATAGAGTTAATTGAAAAATTCATGAAATACATTTGTGAACGTGCCCAAAATCTTCTAATTAAGGGAGTTTTATTTTTAAAAAGATAGATTAATATAATTGCAAATATTGTAGATAGCCCAAATACAATAATACAATATATGCCACGAATTTTTGAAATAATATTCATCTGATTCCGCAAATTAATTTTTATAAATAAAATTGAATTGTAACAAATCAATGGATGGCAATTTACAAATGGCACTTAAGCCACAAGATTTAACATCTATTATCGGAGAACATACAAATATTAAATGTTAGATTTATAACTAATTTTCACCCATAAAGTCCATAAAAGTATATTCTTAAATAACCAAAACTGCCAGTTGGGTAACCAAGGGCTTAATTCGTAACCTTAAAGCGGTATTGAAAGTGCCTATTTTAGAGGGTTTATAGGTTAGTGGCGGACAGAGAGGGAAAGAATGCTGAGACCCCAGAAAGTGCCATTTTTAGGGCTTTTTCAATTTGGCAGACAGGAAAAAGTATCATAAAAAACCTTTCAAAGTATCATAGCTTTTACTATGTCAAAACCATTATTCACAACTTAAAACAATCTCTATTATCCAACTTCAAAACTGTAAAGAAATTATAACATAGTCCAGTTGAATACTATTTTAGAAGCCATTACAATAGCTCATCCCATTTTTGAGTTATTCTATTCATAATAGATGAAATGTAGTATAATTTTTAAATCACCAAAAGGCACATGAGATGCAAATAATAAACTTGCAAGTTCAAGATAGTGTGTATGAAAAGCTCATGAATAGTGGTATTGATATTCAAGCTAAATTTGATGAGCTTATTTTTGAGATTTTAAATGATGGGTATCCATCCATTTCAACCAAAGAAGCCAAAGAAAGAGTTTTTGATGCAGTCAATAGATATGTCAATAAGACCGGAAGCTATAAAAATTCTGATGAATATGACCTACTTAAATCAAATGTGACAGAGTCTTTAAGACTAAAATATGTAAATAATTAGAGATGTAAAATTTTGCATTTTCTTGATATTGGTTACATGTGTAAAAACTAAAAGTTTAGCTACGCTTACAGGATTAGTTCCACTCGGCGCGTATTTCTTGTTGCCATTTTAGAGGGTCTTGTATGCTGTTAAATGCTTCAATTTTATAAGCAGACATATCTATGGTTTGAGTGAATTCATCTTTGCTTAAAGTCATATCTTCTACAACTTGAATCTCACTTGTATTAAGATTTTTGAGTAAAAACATCAGGTGAGCATAGGCATTTTCACCGACATTAAGTTTTATAGTATGCATCTTATGTGCCTCCTCATCTTTATTGAAGCACATTATACCATATCATCCCCCACCTTCGCTTGACAGCCATTACAACAGCTCATCCCATTTCTGAGTTATTCTATACTTGCAAGTTCAAGATAGTGTTTATGCAAGAGATAAAAAATAATTTAAAATAATATAGTATAATGGTAAAAAATATACCACTAAAGAGATAAAATGAAAAAAAGAACACTGGAAGGCATCCTTAAAATTGCGCTTAATACCTTTCCTGTCGTGCTCCTCAATGGGGCGAGACAAGTGGGT
>JFJP01034088.1_pt1 | contig 14114 bp, 12 predicted proteins | sample 431651 | NCBI WGS metagenome assembly JFJP01 (sample SAMN02602958, study PRJNA72255) | Microbial mat metagenome, whole genome shotgun sequencing project. | biome: fresh water; feature: sink hole; material: water; isolation source: purple microbial (photo- and chemosynthetic) mats found in... | reverse complement strand
GGAGTGGTGCGCACCCCCGCCACCAGAATTTCCATCCGGTTGGAGGGCAGATGAGTCGACCGGATGGCATAACCCAGTTTTCGCAGGGCCTCCCTCCATTGGTCCAAATCGGCAGTCGTCATGCCCTCGCCCATTTTCAAGGTGTAGTACAACCGGGGAATAGGAAGAATTTGGCACAGGTGCCGGATTTGGGGAACAGCCTCGACGGGTTTGAGCCCCAGATCGCAGAACAGCACATCGATCTTTTCGGGAAGGTCTTTCTTGCGCAGATCACGCACCGACATTCCCCGGTGGGTGTAGTCCGGGTGGTCGAGGCAAAGTTTGTCCATGGCAGCCACATCGACGCCGACGACCTTACAACCCCGGTTCAACAGGGCCCAGCTGGCCCCCCCGGGCGCCGAACCCAGTTCCAGCGCCACCGTACCGGGTTCAGGGCTCCAGCGCGACCACGCCAGCATTTCTTCCAGCTTCAGCCAAGCCCGGCTGGGGGCCTGCTCCGGCAGCAGCAAGTCGGGCTTGCCACCCGGCACGCCCCAACCCCAGGGCTCCACCGTACGCCACCCCCACCAGAACTCCTCGGGTCCCAGGGCGATCACGTCGAGAACTTCCTCTCCCGCCGCCACCTCGGGGCCAGTACCCTTCCCGTCAGCCAGCGAGAACCGGTGAACCGTCCTGCGCTTGCCTTCCTGAGCAATGGCCTTTTCGGCTTCCGCAGCGTTGCCTTTGGCCAAAAAACGGCCCGTAATCCGGGCAAAAGTGAAGTGCGGGGCCTGGCGTGGCTTGGTTGCCTTGAACGTCACAAAACCTGGTTTCGAAAAACTGGGGTGCAGATCGGGAGCATGGGCGGCGGCCTCAGCTTTGAGCTGAGCCTCAAACCCCGGATTCACAAGGCAATAGAAGTACACCCGGCTATTCCCGCAGAACATTCGAGGTGAGTTTCACCTCGGCACCCTGGCTGTTTCGCACCCAGATGTCCCCATCCTGAATGGTGACCTGCAGGTCGAGGGCACGTTCGGCCATGGCTTCCAACTCTGCACAGTCTTCAGCGTCAAAGGCAACGATTTTAAGGTTTTTCCAGCGTCCGGATCGGGGTTCCAGGGCGTCCCACCACAGGTGCGGATTGGCGCTGTAGGTATAAACGATCACTCGGCGCGACCGGCCGCAGGCCTTGGTCAGGGTCCGGTCGTCCGGATGCCCCAGCTCAATCCAGAGGTCAATCTGGGCATCGAGGTCCTTCAACCACAGATCGGGCTCTTCGCCGTCAGAAATCCCTTTGCCGAAAACCAGCCGCTCGTGGGCATTGAGCGCAAAGGCCACCAGTCGAACCAGCAACCGGCGTTCGGTCTCGCTGGGATGACAGGCCAGGGTGAGGTCGTGAGTATTGTAGTAGTGGCGGTCAAGGTCGACCACTTCGAGCTTGGCTTTGTAAACGGTGCTTTTCAGGGCCATAGGCGCCACTATAGTCTAATTTCACTCCCTCACCAAGGGTTGATGGTTTGGAATAAATTGGTTATTTTTCACGCAGGAGGCCCTATGTCCAACTCTTTCGCGGCTGCCGAACACGCGGCCCTCACCCAAAAGCGGTTCCTGTACCAGGTATATGCCTGGATGGGTTTCGCCATTCTACTCACGGCGTTCGCCGCCTTCTTCACGGCGCAAAGCAAACCCTTGCTCCAATTGATTTTCGCCACCGGCGGCGGATTCCCCATCGGACTCATTGTGCTCATCGTGGCAGAATTTGCCCTGGTGTGGTACCTGTCGTCCAAGGTTTTCGAGCTGCCGTTTGAAACGGGTCTCGGTTTGTTCGCTCTGTACTCGGTGCTCAACGGCATCACTCTGGCGTCGGTGTTTCTGATCTACACCTCAGGAAGCATCGCCAGCACGTTCTTTGTCTGCTCGGCCATGTTCTTCGGTATGAGCCTTTACGGCTGGACCACCAAGGCTGACCTTTCCAAGTGGGGCAACATTCTGTTTATGGCCCTGATCGGCATCGTCATCGCCAGCCTGGTCAATATGTTCCTGCGTTCCGACCTGATGGGCTACATCATCAGCTTCATCGGCGTCATCGTCTTTACCGGCCTCACCGCCTACGATACCTGGAAGCTCAAAGAAGCCCATGCTCAGATGAGCGGCGACGAGACCGCCGTCCGCAAGCTGGGCCTGTTGGGAGCCCTCACCCTGTACCTGGACTTTGTGAACCTGTTCCTGATGCTGCTGCGCCTCTTCGGCGTGCGGCGCGACTGACCATGGACGCCCGCCAGGAACTCCTGGAGGGATCCTTTGATGAATTGACCAAGGTTCTGGCCTCCACCGGGGACCAGGCCCTGGTCAAAGCCTTTCTCACCAGCCTTCTGACACCCTCGGAACGTCTGGATATTGCCGCACGCTGGGAACTGGTCAACCGCATCGATCAGGGAGAAACCCAGCGGCGGGTAGCTCAGGAGCTGGGCGTCAGCCTGTGCAAAATCACCCGCGGCAGCAAAGAGCTCAAAAAACCTGATTCTCCCTTCAAAGCCATGTTACGATTAAGGGACGAGCTTTTCCATCAGGAGTAACCCCGTGTTTCAAAAACCCTACCCCAGTGTCGCCAGCCTGGTGACCAGCAATGCCCCCATTCCCTCTGTCAAAGCAGCAGGCTGGGTCCGTACCAAACGAGACGCCAAAGACACTGCCTTTCTGGAACTCAACGACGGTTCCTGCCAGGGCAACCTGCAGGTGGTCATCGACAAGACCTCCTTGCCAGCAGCCGAAGCCATTCTGGCGTCCATCGCCACCGGTGCCAGCATCGAGGTTTCGGGAGAATTGCGGGCCAGTCCCGCCGCCGGGCAGAAGTGGGAACTGGCCGCCTCGGCGGTGACTCTTTTGGGCGCCGCCGATGCCGAAACCTACCCCCTTCAAAAAAAGAAACACAGCCTCGAGTTCCTCCGTGAAATTTCCCACCTGCGGGCCCGCACCAACACCTTCGGCGCCGTGGCCCGGGTGCGCAACACGCTGAGCTTTGCCATCCACGAATACTTCCAGAACCTCGGTTTCTACTATGTAAACACCCCTATCGTCACCGCCAGCGACGCCGAAGGTGCCGGCCAGATGTTCCAAGTCACCACCCTCGACCTCGACAAAGTACCCCGCGTCAAGGAAGGCCCGGGAGCGGGCACCGTCGACTACGAAAAGGACTTCTTCGGCAAAAAAGCCCATCTGACCGTCTCGGGCCAGCTCAACGGTGAAACCTACGCCACCGCCCTGGGCGGCATTTACACCTTCGGCCCCACCTTCCGCGCTGAAAACTCCAACACCACCCGTCACCTCGCCGAGTTCTGGATGGTCGAACCCGAAGTCAGCTTTCTCGACATCAACGGCAACATGGATCTGGCCGAAGACTTTCTGAAGTTTGTTTTCGGCCGCGTGCTGGAACGCAACCCCGAGGAAATGGCCTTCTTCAACCAGTGGGTGGAAAAGGGCGTGGTCGACACTCTGAAGACGGTGGTTCAAAAACCCTTCGCCCGCATCACCTACACCGAGGCCGTCGACGTCCTGGTCAAATCCAAACAGAAGTTCGAGTTCCCCGTTCAGTGGGGCATCGACCTGCAGAGCGAGCACGAACGCTACCTCACCGACGTGGTCTACCAAGGCCCCGTCATCGTCACCGGGTACCCCAAAGAAATCAAAGCCTTCTACATGAAGCTCAACGACGACGGCAAGACCGTCCGCGCCATGGACGTGCTGGTGCCCCGCCTGGGTGAAATCATCGGCGGCAGCCAGCGAGAGGAAGACCTGGCCAAGCTGGAAAAACGCATCACCGAGCTGGGCATGCACGTCGACGACTACCGCTGGTATCTGGACCTGCGCCGCTACGGCACCGTGGTCCACGCCGGCTTCGGCCTGGGCTTCGAGCGTCTCGTGCAATACGTGACCGGTATGGGCAACATCCGCGACGTCATCCCCTTCCCGCGAACCGTAGGCAACGCAGAATTTTAGAGGGCGTGCCCCTTCGAACCCCATCTCCGGTACGGACGGGGCCCCGCTACGGGACAAACCACCCCTCACTAGTCCTCGTCGTTTCACTCCTGTGGAATCGTTCGGGGTAGTTCATCCCGGCGCCCCATCCGTACCGTGCCTTGGATGACTGAAGTGTCCCACCCCTACCTCGAAGGGTCGGTCCCCTTTGGGCACCTCACGCGGAAAGGAAAGGTTCAGTTGCCGATAGTACCTTTAAAAGTACCATATGTTGACCTAATGTTCAGGTGGACCTAGAATGCATTCGGAGGCAATCGAAATGCTGAACCTGGAAAAGGACATTCGCCCCATCTCGTATGTAAAGTCGCATACCGCAGAAATGCTCAAGCAGGTCGAGGAAGGTCGCAACCCCATTGTGATTACTCAGAACGGCGAGGCCAAGGCCGTCCTGATCGATGTTGCTTCGTACCAGAGCCTGATGAATGCCGTTAACCTCATGAAGATTATTTCTATTGGCGAGAATGACTTTCAAAATGGTCGGTACGTCACTTCCGACGAACTGGAAGGAAAGATGAACGCCCTGTTGGCGGAGTAGAAATGAGAGTCCTTTGGTCGCAAGACGCAAGCCAGGACCTTCTGGGAATCGTAAGGTTTATCAAGGAGCGCAGCGGGGCTGGGATCGCCAGGCAGATCTACACGCGCATCACTACAAAAGTGGCCAAGTCCAATTCGTTTCCGGACAGCCATCGGGTGGTTCCTGAACTAGCCCAGATTGGGATAACCGAGGTGAAAGAAATCATCGAATCTCCCTGGAGAATTTTCTACCGGGCAACAGAAAGCGAAGTGCGGATTCTTTCCGTGATCGATGGTCGGCGGAACGTTGAAGATATTTTGTATCGCAAAATGATCGAAGGGAAACTCAGATGAATTTCGCCGGCGAAATGGTCGTCTTCACCTGCTTGGCTCCCGTTGGAATTGGTGCAAGGGCTGCTTGCACAATTGCCCCGGGGGCACAACTGGTCCCTGAGATCGAAGGCGAGGAGGTTGCACAATGATCCTAGAGAATAGGCTTAACATTACCGACCAAGTTGAGCTAAACAAAGCCGAAGAAAAACTCAGCAAGTGCAAGGCTAGACAGCTCTACGACTCGGGTGACATCCACAAAGCGGAAGTTGGTACGTTCATGGGCCTGGCCTTCATTCACGCCTATTTGTTTGGCGATATTTACGCCTTTGCTGGAAAACTCCGCGATGTTAACATCGCCAAGGGTAACTTTCGCTTTGCGCCCCTCATGTATTTGGAAGCTGCCCTTAAACACATCGACGCCATGCCGCAGAGTACTTTCGATGAAATCCTCGAAAAATACGTCGAGATGAATGTCGCCCACCCCTTTCGAGAAGGAAACGGTCGGGCCACGCGCCTTTGGCTTGATCTGATTCTAAAAAAAGAACTCGGGCAAGTGGTCGATTGGAATCGGATTGATAAGGGAGAATACCTATCGGCCATGGAGCGCAGCCCCGTGAAAGACCTCGAAATTAAGAGCCTGCTAAACCAGGCCCTGACCAATCAAATTGGCGACCGAACGCTGTTTATGAGGGGTATTGATGTGAGTTATTTCTACGAAGGCTATAGCGAATTCAAAACTGAGGAACTGTGATGCTCGGCTGTACTGTGCACTCTTGCCCAAGCTTGGCCTGACCTGCCAATTGTCCAACAGGCTGTTGGACAATTACCCTTGAGGCACAACTGGTGCCCCGGATCGGGGAGTGGGCTAGAATTGGGAAACGCTGTTTCAGGACTCCCCTCCCTAAGTACCTGTCTGAAGCTTCAAAGCGCGAATTCCCGCATTGAGGGATTCACGAAGCTCTTCAGCCCCTGGTCTGACAACCATCACAACGTCTTTTGAGCCAAGAACCTCGGTGACAGGAACAATGGTTCCACCGAAGAATTTCTTGGATAGATATTCCCCCACCTTCGATTCGGTGGCAACGCCGTCCACTTCTTCCCAAATAAGCTGCACCATGCCTTCAACGTCGTTGCCGATATAGACCAGCTCACACCCCAGCGGTTGCACAACTTGATCAACGTAGGAACCTTTCTGTACGGCAATCCGCTTTCCCTTCAGATCAAAGGGTTTTCCCTTCTGATACTTTCCTTCCTGTTGAAACACCCGCACCGTGAAATTGGCGTAAGGGATGGTCGGAACGGCCCCGAGTTTCGCCAGAGCGCTGTTGGGCCAGCCGGCATTGATGATCAGGTCGAGGTCACCCCTTTCGAAGGCACACAGGGTCCGGTCCCATTCATCGCCTTGAAAAACCAGAGGGATATCAGCTTTGGCTCCGATCTGCCGAAGCAAGTCGATGCTGACGCCCGCCGACTGCCCCTTTTTCAGCGAAACCCACGGGGGATAGGTCACGTCATGACCCACGATCACCGTTCCTCCCTGGCTGAAAGCCTTGCCGTCATGGGTCACTTCCTCACAAACGCTGGTAACCTTTTCCGCTTCATGGCTCAGTTCGGCCAATAAGGCTTTTTCGGCAGCCATGCTGGTTCGGATATGCCTGGAACTGGTGTTCAAAAAACGGACATCGTTGGAAAGCCGAAAGACCTGGTCGACGATCACCGCTGCGCTGGAAGCTTGGTTGCGAGAAAGCTCCCGAACATGGGCAATGCGGTCAGCAGAGGCTGTAAGCTCGATCGAGGAGGCACCAAGCCGCTGGGCGGAGTTCTGCACATTGGCAATCACCTCGGCCTTATTGGTCTGAAAGTCACGAAGCGACGATGCTGAACCCTCAAGACTGGCCTGTAAAAGGCCGACACGATTGGTCAGTTCTTCTGTGATGCGCTGAGTTTTCTCGGCAAGACCCCGAACTTCCTTGGCTACCACGGCAAAGCCTTTGCCATGTTCACCGGCACGGGCAGCCTGAATGGCAGCGTTGAGAGCCAGAATATTGGTCAACTCTGAAATATCAACAATCTTGGCAATCTGATCGAGAATAGACTGTGACTCTGAACGCAGGGATTGGAAAAGCATGACGACGGCTTGAAAGGTTTTTTCCATGGTCTCGATCGAAACCTTGGCCTTTTCCATAGCATCCAAACTTTCAGAAGAGCCGCGAAGCGATTGATTCAGAGTAAGGCCCGTAGCCTCCAGGTCTGAGAAAACCTGTTGGGAACTACGGTCCATCTGTTCCAATTCCGTTGTGACCTCAGCCAAGGAACGCTCGTGATTCTCGCCTGAATCCAGCACCTTTCCAATAAAAACGCCGTTGAGCACCGATACCTGCTTGAGGTCATGAAGGGTACCGGCGAGCAAACGCATAAACTCGGTTTCGATACGAGTGTTTTCCTGCATACAAAACTGTATACGGCAATTTCTGACACGTCAACAGGCTTCCTCTGGTATCCTGCTGTCATGGACTTTTCTGAAATAGACCAGCTCTACGAACAGGGCTTAGCACTGGGGCGTCAGGGCGTGGTGGGATGCCTGGTGGTTCGTCCGGACGGACGGGTTTTCGCCCAGAGGCGGTCTTTGACCCGCAAACTCTTTCCAGGGTGCTGGGACCTGGTCGGAGGTCACCTGGAACTCGGCGAGACCCCTCGAGAAGCCTTGGTGCGCGAGCTGGCCGAAGAGACGGGTTGGACCCTGGGCCGTTTGATCGGCCTGCGGAAAGTGGTTGATTGGGAGTCGGTGGACCAAGAAGGCTGGGTGCAGCTCAAGAGGGAGTTTGTCGTAGCGGTCACCATTACCGGTGGCTGGGACACGCCCCGTTTAGAGCCGGGAAAAGCCACCGAAGGCCACTGGTTTGGCCCCGGTGATTTGGAACGGCTGAATGAGAACCGAACGGGACAAGACACCTACGTTTATGATCTGATGAAACAAGAATTCGGTACGTCCTAGAAGACTCCTAAAGTCCCCGCGCATCAACCTCAAGATAATCGTATTTTTCGCTGACGTTCTTGTAGGCCGGGCGGATGATCTTACCTCCCGAGACAATCTCTTCAATCCGGTGGGCGCTCCAGCCTGCCACACGAGCCATGGCGAAAATCGGGGTATAGAGTTCCCGGGGAATGTTGAGCATTTCATAGACGAATCCCGAGTACAGGTCGACGTTGGCGCAGATGGCCTTCGAAGAACCCTTGACGTCAAGCATCACTCCAGGGGTCAGTTTTTCGATGTTTTCATACAGCTCAAAGTTTCGCAGCAGGCCCTTTTCAGTGGCCAGTTCCCGTGCTTTGTCTTTCAAAAGCTCAGCCCGGGGATCACTCAGCGTATAAACAGCGTGGCCCATGCCGTAGATCAACCCCTGATGGTCAAAGGCATCTTTGCGGACAATTTTGGCCAGATAATCGGCCAGCGCGTTGGGCTCGTCCCAATGGGGACAGTTGGCGCGGATATCATCAATCATCTTCATGACCTTGATATTGGCCCCGCCGTGCTTGATGCCCTTGAGCGAACCGATGGCCGACCCCATGGCGCTGTAGGTATCGGTACCGGCCGAAGAAACCAAGCGGATGGAGAACGTGGAATTGTTGCCTCCCCCGTGCTCGGCGTGCAATACCAGTGCCAAGTCGAGAATTTCCGCTTCCAACGGTGTGTACTGATTGTCGGGCCGCACCATGTGAAGGAAGTTCTCAGCCGTGCTGAGCTCCGGTTGCGGGTGATGGATGTTGAGGCTCTTTTTATCGTAGTAATGCCGCTTGGCCTGGTAACTGTAGGCCACATAGCTGGGAAACCGGCTGATCAGTTCCACGCTCTGGCGCAGAATATTCTTGATGGAATAGTCCTCGGGGTTGGGGTCAAAACTGTAGGTGAACAGCACCGAGCGGGCCAGCTGATTCATAATATCAGGGCTGGGAAAGCGCAGGATCACGTCCTCCACAAAACCTGAGGGCAGGGTACGAAGACTGCCGAGGAAGGTGGAAAAGTCGTCGATTTCGGAATGCTTGGGCAGGGTTCCAAAAAGAAGCAGAAACGCCGTTTCCTCGAAACCGAACCGCTTCTCCTTCTGAAAACCGGCGACCAGATCCTTGATGTCGTAACCCCGGTAGCGCAGACGGCCCCTGGCGTCGGCCTTCTCCCCTTCGTCGATCACATAACCGTGAACCTCGCCCACTTCGGTCAGACCGACCACCACGCCCGAACCGTCGGCATTCCGCAGACCTCGTTTGACATTGAACTTCTCAAAATAGGTCTGATCAAACAGGTTGTTCCGCTCGGCGACAACGCCGTAACGCTCCAGAAACTGGCCTTCTAGTTGTTGCAGGGTCTTCGTCTTGGTCACGGAATGCTCCTTTTTTGGAACTGCAATTCGCGGATGGGCCTCTGTTCCTGAAGACCCCGGCGTTCAAAGCGGGTGGACGGACGCCAGGTGACGCCCGTCGCCCAGCTCTCAAACGTGTTTTCGAAAACGGTCAGGGCGGTGAGGGTTGCCAGAACTTCTTCCGCATACTCCTCCCAGTCGGTGGCAAAATAGAAGATGCCGCCGGGTTTGAGTACCCGTCCCAGGTCGGTCAGAAACTCGGACCGCAAAAGCCTTCGCTTGTGATGCTTTTTTTTGGGCCAAGGGTCAGGAAAAAACACATGGAAGGCGTCAACCGAGCTGTCTGCCATAGCCGAAACCACTTCGACAGCATCGTAGCGCAGCAACCGCAAATTCGCCAGTCCTTCCTGCCGTATGCCGTTCAGCAGATGGCCAACTCCCGGGGGATGAACCTCGATACCCAAGAACCCGGTATCGGGAAAGGCTTTGGCGATCTCGAGGGTGGCCTCGCCGTTGCCAAAACCGATTTCAACCACCTGCCGGTGACTGGCAGGAAAGAGGGCCTGAAGGTTGGGGGCGGGAGGAAAAGGAACACCGAAAACCGGGTACAGCTCGTCCAAGGCCCGTTTCTGACCAGTCGTGAGGCGGGCAGCCCGGATAACGTACGATCGAACCGTCCGGTGAATCTCATCCATGGACCCTACCTTACAGAAAACCCCCTCTTCTTGCAAGAATGGGTTCGCTCAAGCTAGGGTTTTGTAGGGGCTTCGATGCCGAGATAGCTGTGGATTTCGGCAAGAGACCCCATCTGGACGAGTTTTTCCGCGTGAACCTGACAGTTGCGCAGGCTCAGACCCTCGATGAAATTCTGTACCTGGGGCAAAAGCTTGGGATTGACGCTGAGCTTGCGGATTCCCGCTCCGATCAAAAAGGGAATCATATAGTTGTCTGCGGCAATCTCACCGCAGATGCTGATGGGTGTGTCGTGATTGACAGCAGCGCGGATGACCCGCTGAAGGGTACGATAAACGGCCGGGTGGTAGGCCGTGTACAGGTTTGAGACCGCCTCGTTGGTGCGGTCGACACCCAGCAAATACTGAACCAGATCGTTGGTGCCGACGCAGAGAAAGTCGCTTTCCTGGGCCAGCTCACCGGCAACCTCGCAGGCCGAGGGCAACTCGATCATCGCGCCGATGAGGGGGTGGGCATTGTGGGGCACCTTCGCCTCGGCCAGCTGGCGCACGCAATCTTCCACATGCCCCCGGGCCTCCCTGAAATCGTCGAGACTGGATATCAAGGGGAACAGGATTCTCAGTTCGTGCCCGTGGCCGGCCCGAAGCATGGCCCGCAGCTGTTCGTGAAAGATCGATATGTTGCGCAGACTGAAACGGATGGCGCGCAGCCCCAAAAAGGGGTTTGATTCCGAGGTGGGCGGCATATAACTCAGCACTTTGTCGCCGCCGATATCGAGGGTTCGCAGCACAACCTCCTGCCCCTCCATTTCGAGAATCAGTTTGCGGTAAACCTTGTACTGCTCTTCCTCGGTGGGAAAATCGTTGCGGATGATGAACGGAAATTCACTGCGGTACAGCCCCACCCCTTCGGCCTTCAGCCGCTTGGCCACCGGCAGGTCGGACAGCAGGTTGATATTGGCCAGCAACCTTATGGCCTGGCCGTCGTTGGTGAGAGTTTTGTCGTGCACCGCCGAGGCTTGCAAGGCGGCTTCTTTGTGGTGGCGGGAAAGCTGCCGGAACTGGGTGGTCACCGAAGGCGCGGGGTTGACGTACGAGACCCCGGAAAACCCGTCGAGAATCAGAAAATCGCCTTCTCGGATGGTAAACAGGGCTTTGTCGTCGCTGAACAAAACCGGTATCTCGAGACTTTTGGCAAGGATGGACACATGGGCCGAAGCTCCCGTGGCAAACAACAGAATACCTTCGGCGTGCTGAGCCGCGATTTTCACCAGCTCTGAGGGTAGCAGCTCTTCGGCCACGACAATCTGACCGCTGTAGTCGCCTTCGGGGTGGTCGATTTTGCGCAGGTTTCTCAGCAGCCGGTGCCCCAAATCCTTCACATCCTGTATTTTCTCCTGAATCAGCGGACTGGGGCTCTTGCCCAGAATTTCAACATACTGGTTGACGACCTGGACCACCGCGGCGGGGGCCGGGGTTCCAGCGCCAATCATCGACTCCATGGTTCCCGAAAAACTGTCATCCTTGAGCATCAACAGGTGGGTGCTGAAAATCAGGCTGGCCACATCGCTGAGGGTGCGCTCGGTTTCTTTTTGAAGCACCTCGATCTGTTCGAGAGAACGCTTTAACGCCCGCTGAAAACTGGACTTGGTTTCATGAAAGCTCACATCGGGGGGAAGGACCAGGTAGGCGTTTCCCGGTCCGTCACCGAGCAGTACCGCTTGCCCAAGGGCAACTCCATCCCCGGTGGCGCGACCCCGGATCAATTCAGCCCGCTGCACAGGCCCGTCGGGGCTGGGGGTTCGGGGTTCGGGAGGCTGGGCCACATCAAACAGCATCTGGGCATCGCCCAGAGCCGCTCCGAGACTCGAGGCCAAGTCGCGCAACCGGTTGACCTGGGCTTCATCGAAACCTTTGTCCTGACGGTCGTGCAAGGCCAAGACGCCTAAAGGAGTTGATCCCTTGAACACCGGCAATGCCATAAACGAACGGAACTGCTCTTCTTTGGCTTCGGGAAAAAGCTTGAACTGGGGGTTGTTGACCGGCTGGGTTTCACGGACGACCCGTTGTTCGCGCAGTGCCAGACCCACCAGGCCTTCCTCAAGGGACAGACTGATGACTCCAACGGCCTTGGGGTTGAGCCCCTCGGTGGCCCTCAAGGTCAAACGTTGACTGACATGGTCATAGAGGAACAGAGAACAGGCGTCGGACCCTACCCGCTTGGCCAGACGGCCCACGGCTTTGCGCAAAAAATCCTGAACCCCGGAGGCCTTGTGGAGAAGGTCGGAGAAATCGGAATTCTGGGTCGCCATCGTCTCTTCTCCTCCTGTTTACAACAACCGGGATAAACGCTCCCGTATAAAGGCCGACTTTTCGGCCAAGCCCACCATCTTGGTTTCGAGCACCAGAAAGTTGGGTTTGGTCGGCAGACTCTTGACTTTACCGCCTGATTCCTTCAAAAGACGCATCGCCTTTTCAAAGGGGAAATCAAGCATACGCCCGAATTCCACCGTACAGACCCCGCCCCGTTCCCGCAGACTTCGAATTCTCAGCTTGCGGCAAAGAATCTGAATTTCCGACAAGGACAAAAGGCTGTGAACCTCATCTGGCAGGGGACCAAACCGGTCGTGAACCTCGGCGTGAACCCTCTCCAAATCCTCGTCGGTCACCACGGACGCAATTTTCTTATAGACGTCCATTTTGTCCGTGGGGTCGGTGATGTAAGTATCAGGGATGAATCCTGAATAGTCCAGTTCCAAGAAGACCTCTTCCGGCTCGTCGCGTTTCTCGCCCATTTTTTCGGCAACAGCCTCGTCCAGCAGCTTCAAATACATCTCGAAACCAACCGAAAGGATATCTCCCGACTGTTCGGCTCCCAGAAGGTTGCCGGCACCGCGCACCTCGAGGTCCTTCATAGCGATTTTGAACCCGGAACCCAGTTCGGTGAAGTCGCTGATGACCTGCAGCCGTTTCATGGCCAGCTCGGTGAGCGCGCGGCCCTCGGGGTACAGCAGGTAGGCGTAGGCCAGCTTGCCCGAGCGCCCTACCCGTCCGCGCAGCTGGTACAGCTGGCTGATGCCGTACACATCGGCCCGGTCGATCAGAATGGTGTTCACGTTGGGAATGTCAATGCCGTTTTCCACGATGGTGGTGCTCACCAGAACCTGGAAATTCCCATGGATGAAGTCGTGCATCACCTCTTCCAGATCGAGAGGATTCATCTGCCCGTGGGCCGTGCGGATCAGCAGTTCGGGGAGCAGCCGCTGAAGGTACAGCTGTGTCGCCTCGAGAGTGTCGACCCGGTTGTGCAAAAAGAACACCTGTCCGCCCCGTTCCACTTCGCGCCGGATGGCCTTGACGATGGTTTCGTCCTGCAGTTCCTGCACAAAGGTCTCGATGGGCTGCCGGTTGGTGGGCGCGGTCTTGAGAACCGACATGTCGCGGATTTTGAGAAGGCTCATGTGCAGGGTACGCGGAATGGGGGTGGCGCTCATCGCCAGGCAGTCGATGCTGGCCTTGAGCTCCTTAAGACGTTCCTTGTCCTTGACGCCGAAACGCTGCTCCTCATCGACCACCAGCAGTCCCAGGTTTTTGTAGACAACATCTTTTTGCAGCAGCCGGTGGGTACCAATCAGAACATCGAGTTCACCGGCGGCCATTTTGGCCAGAGTGCGTTTCTGTTCGGCTTTGGGAACGAACCGGCTGAGCATGGCAATGCGCACCGGAAAGCGCTTGAACCTCTCGACAAAGTTTTCGTAATGCTGTTCGGCCAAAATGGTGGTAGGAGCCAAAAAGGCCACCTGTTTGCCGCCGACGGCAGCTTTGAAGGCGGCCCGCATCGCCACTTCGGTCTTACCGTAGCCCACGTCGCCGCACAGCAGCCGGTCCATGGGCCGGGGACTTTCCATATCAGCCTTGATTTCGGCCGAAGCGGTCAACTGGTCCTCGGTCTCCTGCCACGGAAACGAGGCCTCAAAGCTCATCTGCCAGTCGGTATCCTTGGGAAACTGGAACCCCTGCGCGTTCTGCCGTTTGGCGTAAAGAACAATGAGCCGGTCGGCCAGATCTTCCACGCTTTTCTTGGCATTGGCCTTCTTTTTCTCCCAGGTTTTACCGCCCAGCAGGTCCATTTTGGGCTCGCGGCCCTCGCTGCCGATGTAGCGCTGAATGAGGTTGACCTGCTCAATAGGAAGGAAGATGACCT